>UMHD01014953.1_pt1 | contig 120551 bp, 115 predicted proteins | sample 1965461 | NCBI WGS metagenome assembly UMHD01 (sample SAMEA4836091, study PRJEB28245) | human gut metagenome | biome: gut microbiome; material: fecal sample | place: Denmark | collected 2008 | reverse complement strand
CTCATCTAAATGAGCTCGCCTTCTGGTGCTTCCTTTTCGTTACATTGTTTAATTTACAAGGTGCACGCCGTTCCCGGCGGTGAGATTTACTTTACCACAAAGTTCTTACTTTGTCAACACATTTTTTCAAGTTTTTTCTTGAAGCTCTGCGTTTTGGTGTTTCACTCTCACGCCCGACAGCTTAGTTAGAATACCAGAGCTTGCCAGAAAAGTCAACCCTCTTCTTCTGCTTTTGTTCATTTTTTTCTCTTGTTTTCCGGATTCACCTTCTTTTTCGTGCTTAATAAGTACTCAAACTGATGAGACTCCTTCTATCATAAGTTATACTTATTGTTAATATTGATTTAACACGCTTCTTTTGTCGATTTTATCCAGTTTAAATAAAGCTGCGAAAAAGAGACGCGGGTTTGATTCCCGCGTCTCTTCCCTCATCGCAGCAGCAGCGGCTGTATCTGTTCGCCTCGCAGAGCGGCTTCCACCGTCTCCGGGATTTTGGAGAAGTCCGCCACCAGGGAACTGGGTTTCGCCCGGGCGTTGTCCTGCCCGAAGGGAACGAAATAGTAGTTCTTCCGCACCAGCAGTTCCCCGATATTCCGGGCGCCAGCCGCCAGGCCGTCGTTGCTGGCCATGGCAATCACCACCGGCCTCCCGTTCCGCAGATGGGCCTTGGCCGCCATCGTAACCGCCGTATCCGTGATGCCCGCCGCCAGCTTGGCTATGGTATTCCCCGTAGCCGGGGCGATCACCAGAACATCCAGCAGCCCCTTGGGACCGATGGGCTCCACAGACGGGATGTCACAAAGCACCTCATGCCCTGTCAAATCCTCCAACCGCTCCATCAGGTCATCAGAGGTCCCGAAGCGGGTATCCGTGAAGGCGGAGATCTCCGACGCGATAGGGATGACTGTCTCATACAGCTGCACCAGCTTCTCCAGCTCCGCCAGCACCTTTTCATGGGTGCAGAAGGAGCCGCACATCGCAAATCCGACCCGTTCTTTTCTCACACAGGGTCACCTCGTTCTTTTAAAATGTAGTCGACTGCGTCCCGGATAGCCACCGCCGCTGCGGCAGGCACCATCCGCCCCGGCAGGGAGCGGGCCCATACGTGGGGCAGTCCCAGCTCCTCTGCAGCAGCTAGGTCGATGCCCTGGACGGAGGCCAGCTCCACACACAGGCAGCCCTTCGGCAGCTGCGCCAGCAGCAGGTGGCCCAGGACGGGCGAGGGGACCGTGTTGAACACGGCGCCGAAGTCACACAGCGCACCATCGAGGCGTCCGGTCTCCAGCGCCTGCCAGCCATAGGCACGGATCCAAGCCAGGTCCGACGGTTTTCTGGCAGTGACTGTAACATGGGCGCCCAGCCCATGAAGCCGATAGGCCAGCAGCTTTCCGATCCGCCCGAAGCCCAGCACCAAACACTCCATCCCCAGGAGCGTCCGGTCCAGATGCTCCATAGCGATCTGGAGGGCCGACTCCGCCGTGGCCGCCGCGTTGGCAACGGTCAGCTCTTCCCGCTGGAAGTAGTCCACCAGCGTCAGCCCGCAGTTCTCAGCCTCTATCTGCTGGGCGGGACGAACCTGCCCTGCCAGCAACAGCTGGCCGGGACTGAAACGGCGGAACAGCGCACTGGTGGGCAGATCCTCCGTCTCACTGTTTAGTATCCCGTCCTCCCGGCAGAGCGGCAGCGGAAGGATCACCACGTCCGCGGCCGCTGCCTGCGCAGGCAGATCCGGGCATCCGGCCACTCCGCTGGTCCAGACCGTGCGCCCTTCCTCCGCCAGCAGCCGTGCAAGCTCTGCCTGCCGCCGATCTCCGCCGATCACGCCAAAGGTCTTGTTCATCCGGCATTCCCCCTCAAGCCATGGTATGCACGGCGGGGGCGGCGGTGATTGCCTTTCCTGTTTGGATGTGATACGATACATGTGGTCAAACTCTCCCGAAAGGAGTTCTCACCATGAAATTTCCCTATCTGCTCTTTGACGCGGATGACACCCTGTTCGACTTTCCAAAAGCCGCGGCCCGTGCCTTTTCTGCCATGTGCCGGAGCAACGGCGTTCCGGATACGCTGGATACCCGCGCCCTCTACCACCGGATCAACCAGGAGCTGTGGGCAGCCTTTGACCGGGGAGAGGTCTCCAAGGACTATGTGACGTTGGAGCGTTTTGTGCGCTTTTTTCAGGCGTTGAAGCTGCCGCGGGACCCAGACAAGTGCAACCGGGATTACCTCACTGCCCTGGGTGCCGGGGTCTATCCCCTGCCTCACGCGGAGGCGGTCTGCCGGGAACTGGTCCGCCGGGGGCACAAGCTGTACATTGTCACCAACGCTGTGGCCTCCGTCCAGCGCAGCCGCCTGCAGGGCAGTGTGTTCGCAGCTCTCATCACGGACGCCTTTATTTCCGAGGACGCCGGAGCCTCCAAGCCGGACCCGGCTTATTATGCCTATGTCCGCTCCCGCATACCCGGCCTGACGCCGGAGAACGGTCTCGTGATCGGAGACTCCCTCTCCACAGACATCCAGGGCGCCAACAATGCCGGACTTCCCTGCTGCTGGTACAATCCTGCTGGAAAGGCCCGGCCAGAGGACCTGCGGATCGACTATGAGATCCGGGACCTGCGGGAGCTGCTGGATATTGTCTGAGAGTACGCTTTCCTGTTTGAATCTGAAAAATCCCGGTGAGTGCCCTCCAAGATGCCTCACCGGGATCATTTCATCTTCAAAACTGAGAGTCGCGATCAGAAACAATAAGAGACCGGATCCCTCCGGTCTCTTACCCTTTCTCTCTGCGCAGGAACGCGCATGGCCGGGTGCCCCCCTCACAGCCACGCCGTCTCCAGCAGTTCATCCTTCTTGGCCCGGGTCATCAGCTCCGCTACCACGCCCCGGATCTGCTTGCCCTGATAGAGGACTTCGTAGGCACAGCGGCTGATGGGCATTTCCACGCCTACCCGCTCACTGAGCTGGTGAATGCTCTCCGCGGCGAAGTATCCCTCCACCACGGCGCCTACTTCCTCCATGGCCTCCCGGGGCGTTTTGCCTTGGCCAATGAGGATGCCCGCCCGGCGATTCCGGGAGTGCATGGAGGTGCAGGTCACGATCAGATCCCCCATACCGGCCAAGCCGCCGAAGGTCTGCCGGGAGCCCCCCAGCTTCTCCCCCAAGCGGGTAATCTCCGCCATAGCCCGGGTCATCAGCAGGGCTTTGGTATTGTCCTGATAGCCCAGACCGTCGCACACACCGCAGCTGAGGGCAATGACGTTCTTCAGCGCCGCCGCCAGCTCCACGCCCACGACGTCGCCGCTGGTGTACACCCGGAAGTAGTCGTTCATGAAGGCGTCCTGCACAAAACGCGCCGCATCCACATCCAAGCAGGCGGCCACGCAGCCGGTAGGCAGGCGGATCCCCACCTCCTCTGCATGGGAAGGGCCAGAAAGAACTGCTACTTTACAGATATTCTCCGTCTCCTCCTGGATCACTTGGCTGAGACGCAGATTTGTGTCCCGCTCAATCCCCTTGGAAACGGACACCACCACAGTCTTCTCCGTGAGATACGGGGCCATTTTTTTTGCTGTCTCCCGCACGGCGAAGGAGGGCGGTGCGCTGACCACCAGGTCGGCGCCCTTCAAGCAGTCCAAATCCCCGGTGATGTGGAGGGATTCCGGCAGATGGACGCCCTGCAAAAGCGGGTTCTCCCGGGTCCGGGCCATCTCCGCCGCCTTGGCGGGGCTGTGGGACCAGAGATAGGTCTCGTGTCCGTTGTCGCACAGGATCTGGCTGAGGGCCGTGCCCCAGCCGCCGGAGCCCAATACAACTGTTTTCATCTGTATTCCTCCCCCTCAAATTAGGAATCCGGAGTTAGAAATCGAGCTGTTCCGCCTATGGCGAAACAATTCCATTTTGTCCGGCTCTGCCGGACCGCACCATGCCGCATTCCTAATTTTTTTTGCGGTGTACGCTGAATTTATTCTCGTTGCCATGGATAAGGCGGACGATGTTGCTCCGGTGCTTCCACAAAATCAAGGCTCCCAGGAGAAACGCCAGGAGCACGATGACCGGATCCGGATAGAAATACCAAGTGGCAAAAGGGAAGCTGGCCCCAGCCCAGACAGATCCCAGAGATACATACTTCGTCAGCAGGAATAAGAGCAGAAATCCCACCCAGACCACCAGGCCGATCCGCCAGTCGATCATCCAGACGATGGTGCCGCCGGAGAGGATGCCCTTGCCGCCCTTGAAGTGGAACATGCAGGGAAACATGTGACCCAGCAGACAGAACAGGGCAGCCCAGTATTTGAACAAGACCACATAATAGACCGTCATCTCCGTACTCAGCGGCATATCCGGCATCATCCTGGGATCAAACCCGCCGCCGATGTGAGCCGCGATCAGAACCGCTATTACGGCTTTGAGGACATCACATAAGATTACCACAAAAGTCAGCGGTCCACCAAAGGTACGGTAAAAATTGGTTAATCCTGCATTGCCGCTGCCATGCCTGCGAACATCGTCTCGCAGGATGTATTTAGAAATAATGACCGCCCCATTGAAACAGCCGCAGAAGTAGGCGATCGCAGCCACCAGCCACAGTTCCATCCGGGAAATGAGAAACCATACCACTGCGCCCATTCTCACCCCTCCTTCTCGCCCCGCTGGCGGATGGAGAGGGTGATAGGCGTGCCCTCCAGGCCAAAGGTGTTCCGCAGGCAGTTCTCCAGATACCGCTGGTAGGAGAAGTGGAACAGGCGGCTGTCGTTGCAGAACACCACAAAGTGGGGTGGCCGGATGCCCACCTGGGTCATGTAGTAGATCTTCAACCGGCGGCCCTTGTCGGAGGGGGGCTGAACCCGTGTCTGGGCATCCGCCAGGACGCTGTTCAGCATACCGGTGGTGATCCGGGTGCTGGCCTGGTTGGAGACATAGTCGATCAGCTCGAACAGCCGGTCCACCCGCTGGCCGGTCTTGGCTGAGATGAACAGGATGGGGGCATAGGTCATGAAGGCCAGGCCGTTGCGGACCTCTTCCCGCATCTTGTCCATGGTCTTGCCGTCCTTTTCGATCAGATCCCACTTGTTGACCACGATGATGCTGGCCTTCCCGGCTTCGTGGGCCAAGCCCGCCACCTTGGTGTCCTGCTCGGTGACGCCTTCGGTGGCGTCGATCAGGATCAGGCACACGTCGCTGCGCTCAATGGCCAGGGTGGCCCGGAGAACGGAGTACTTCTCGATGTCCTCCTCCACCTTGGACTTGCGGCGGATGCCGGCGGTGTCAATGAAGACGAACCTGCCCTGATCGTTTTCAAAGTAGGAGTCGATGGCGTCTCGGGTGGTGCCGGCCACGTTGGAGACGATGACCCGCTCCTCCCCCAGGATCTTGTTCACCAGGGAGGACTTGCCGGCGTTGGGCTTGCCGATAACAGCCACCTTGATGGCGTCGTCCTCCTCCTCTTCGTCCTCCTCTGGGGGGAAGTACTGGAGACAGGCGTCCAGCAGGTCGCCGGTGCCGTGGCCATGGACAGCCGAGACAGCGATGGGATCCCCCAGTCCCAGGTTGTAGAACTCATAAAAGTCCGGGTCCGGGACACCAGTGGAGTCCATTTTGTTCACTGCCAGCACGATGGGCTTGCCGCTGCGCAGCAGCATGTTGGCCACCTCCTGGTCAGAGGCGGTGAGGCCCGTGCGGACATCCGTCAGAAAGATGATGACAGTGGCGTTCTCGATGGCGATCTGGGCCTGATCCCGCATGAAGGACAGGATCTGGTCGTCGGTCCGGGGCTCGATACCGCCGGTGTCGATAAGGGTGAAGGACCGGCCGTTCCAGTCCGTCTCCCCATAGATGCGGTCCCGGGTGACGCCCGGGGTGTCCTCCACAATGGAGAGGCGCTTTCCAATGAGTTTGTTGAACAGCATGGACTTGCCCACATTGGGCCGGCCCACGATGGCGACGATGGGTTTCACCGGCGCTCACTTCCCTTCTTTATCAAGCAGACATACATGGTCATATTATACCCAGTGACCGGCGAAATGGCAAGACGTCCTCCGATTTTTACACAGTATGGACGCAGAAAAAGGAGGGAAGATGTTGCTCTTCCCTCCCGATCCACAGGGCACGTCTTATTTCGCCACCACGGACTTGACAACCTTGACCTCGCGGCCGTTGTAAGTACCGCACTCCTGGCACATTCTGTGAGGCAGGTGCAGCGCACCGCATTTCGGGCATTTGACGAGGCCGGGAGCCGCCAGCTTCCAGTGGGAGCTGCGGCGCTTGTCGCGTCTAGCTTTGGATACTTTTCCCTTAGGTACTGCCATTGTGACACCTCCTTGATCTTTCAAAGGCAACGGAGTCGCCCCCGGCCTTATTCATTCGTTCTCTCTGTTCTCTAAAAGCTTTGCCAGGACCGCCAGACGGGGATCCGTCTCCTTCCCGCAGGAGCAGGGGCCGAGGTTCAGGTCGGCACCGCACCGGGGGCACAGTCCTTTGCAATCTTCCGAACACAATGTCTTGGTGTCCATTCCAAGGATGAACGCCGTGCGGGCCAGATCGCCCACATCCACTTCCCCATCCTCCAGCAGGACGATCTCGTCGTTGTCCTCGTTCTGGAGCTCTTCCGCCAATAGGCAGCGAAAGGGAACGGTCTTGTCCTGAAGAAACGCCTTGCCGCACCGGTCGCAGACCGCGTCCAGCGTGGTCCGGGCCGTCAGCTCCAGCTCCAGGAGATCCGCGGTGTTGCTCACCGCGCCCTCCACCTCCACAGGGCGGCTGATGGGATGCCGTCCGGCAAATTCCACGTCGGACAAGTCCAGAGAAAACTGGAACGTCAGGCGCTTGCCAGGGGCATGCAGTATGGGTCTTACATCAAAACGCATAAGCTACCTCGTAATGACACGAATAGTATTATAAGGGATGTGTGCCCGGTTGTCAAACAATTTTTTCATGTTTTTGCCGTTTCCGGGCAAATTTTTTCGTTTCCGGGCAGGCGCTCTGTTCAGCTCTCCTCTTCCCGACGCTTCTGCCAGCCGGTGATGTCGATGCCCAGGATCACATTGCGGAAGCCCTCCTGCAGCCGGGCATAGGTGGTGATGTTGTAGATGTCCTTGGGCCGGCGGGTGTTCCAGCCGTCCCGCAGCCGCTCCGCCAGCTCTTGGCACAGGGGCTCCTCCAGTCCCAGCAGCATGGGGGAAAGATACGTCACCAGCATCTGCTTTTCCCGGGCCTGGACCATGGTCCGGTTCCAGGGGCGCTGGCGTTTCCACCCTGCCTCCAGCAGGTCCAGCAGCTGCTCCGCCAGTACCCGGCGGCCGTCAGGGTCCTCCGCCGTCTCCCGGACGGCCTCCATGTACAGTGGTCCGAATCGCTCCGTGTAGGTCCGGAAGGCGCTGGTGTACTCCCGGCGGGTGAACCGCTCGTTGTAATAGCGCGCCTCCTGCACGGCGGCGCAGAGCTCTTCCAGCTTCATTCCTCGTCCCGTCCCTTCTGGTCCGCTTCGGGTCCGACCTGTTCTGCAGGTGTCGCCGGACGCTTCTGCTCCGGCAGGGCGTCGTCCTGGCTCCAGCTATCCGGGTCGTCCTTGTGAGCCTTGGCGTACTGGTACGCCTTCCACTCCCGCCAAAGCACCATCGCCCCTGCCGCGGCGAACACTGCGCCCGCCGCCGCGTTCAGAGCCACGGTTTCGGCGGTCCCGTCCCAGATGCCCTTCATCAGCTGGTAGGCCAGATACAGCAGGTAGCCCCCTGCCAAGACCCGGAAATAGTTCACCCAGCCCCGCTGTTTGTTTCCGTCATGCTGCGCCATACGTCCAGTTTCTCCTAACCGATTCAAAAAATTCTCTCCCCGCTTTACAAGCGCCCGGCAAACAGGTATGATGGTAGCATCAAATACTTGCCCATCGGAGGATGCCATGCGGGAACTCACCATTGGAAAAAACGACGCCGGACAGCGGCTGGACCGCTTTGTGGCCAAAAGCCTGCCCCTGCTGCCCCCCACCCTGCTGCAGAAATACATCCGCCTCAAGCGGATCAAAGTCAACGGCAGGGGTGCCAAGCGGGACACACGGCTGGAGTCCGGCGATATTTTACAATTATATATCAACGACGAGTTCTTTGACAAGCCCTCTGAGGAAAACATCTTTCTCACCGTGTTCCGTCCCCAGCTGGACATCGTGTACGAAGACGAGAATCTGCTGCTGGTGAACAAGCGGCCGGGGCTGGTGGTCCACGCCGATGAGACGGAGAAGGTCAACACCCTCATCAACCACATTCAGGCCTACCTGTACCAGAAAAAAGAGTGGAATCCCAAATGGGAGAACGCCTTTGCGCCCGCCCTGTGCAACCGGATCGACCGGAACACCGGCGGCATTGTCATTGCCGCCAAGAACGCGGAGACCCTGCGGATCATAAATGAGAAGATCAAAAACCATGAGGTGGAGAAGTCTTATCTCTGCATCACCGTAGGCCGCCCCAAGCCAGTGGAGGGGAAGATTGCGGGCTTTCTTTTAAAAGATGAGGCGAAAAAGCAGGTGGCTTTCTATCGCCGTCCCATTCCCGGCGGAAAGACTGCCGTGACCCTGTACCGGACTCTGGAGACCCGGGGCCCGCTGTCTTTGGTAGAGTGTCGGCTGCTCACCGGCCGGACCCACCAGATCCGGGTGTCCATGGCGGAGATCGGCTGTCCCCTGCTGGGGGACGGCAAGTACGGCCGGGGGGATGTGAACCGCCGCTACGGCGAGACCCGGCAGGCCCTGTATTCCTACCAGCTGGCCTTCCCTTTCCCCACGGACGCCGGGGCGCTGAATTACCTGCGGGGCAGGGTCTTCACCGTGGCGGATGTGCCCTTCCGGGACAAGTATTTTCCCGCGCCGGAAACTCCTTAAAAAATTCCCGTAAAACCCCGGCGAAATCTTTGATTTTGCTTGACTTTTCGCCACACATCGGATATAGTTTGTTATTGCTGAATTTCGACGAGAAAGGTTCCCCCTCAACAGAGAAAAGAGGCGTTTCATTGTAATCAAAATTATTATGAAATGGGGGAGGATACATGTCCAAAGAGTTGATTCGTCTGCGGAACATCCGTATGGCGTTTGACGACGAAGTGGTTCTCAACGATTTAAACCTCTATATCAACGACAAAGAATTCCTCACACTGCTTGGACCCAGCGGCTGCGGCAAGACCACAACGCTGCGTATTATTGGCGGCTTCACGACCCCTGTGTCGGGAGACGTCCTGTTCGACGGTGTGAGGATTAATGACGTTCCGCCCTATCGGCGGCAGATCAACACGGTGTTCCAGAAATACGCCCTGTTTCCCCACATGAATGTGTTTGAGAACGTGGCCTTCGGCCTGCGGATGCAGAAGCGGCCGGACCCGAAGGATCCCTCCGGCAAGCGCCGGGTAAAGATCCCGGAGACGGAGATCCGTCAGCGTGTGCTGGAAATGCTGGAGGTTGTCAGCCTGAAGGGCTTTGAAAACCGCAAGCCGGACGCCCTGTCCGGCGGCCAGCAGCAGCGGGTGGCCATCGCCCGGGCCCTGGTAAACCGGCCCAAGGTGCTGCTGCTGGACGAGCCCCTGGGCGCTCTGGATCTAAAGCTCCGCAAGGACATGCAGCTGGAGCTGAAGAAAATCCAGCAGCAGGTGGGCATCACCTTCATCTACGTCACCCACGACCAGGAGGAGGCCCTGACCATGTCCGACACCATCGTAGTGATGGACAAGGGCTGCATCCAGCAGATCGGCACGCCGGAGGATATCTATAACGAGCCCAAGAACGCCTTTGTGGCGGACTTCATCGGTGAGTCCAACATCATTGACGGCGTCATGGTCCGGGACAAGCTGGTGAAGATGTACGGCCGGGAGTTTCCCTGCCTGGACGGCGGCTTTGCTGAGAACGAGCCGGTGGACGTGGTCATCCGGCCCGAGGACATCGACATCGTCCCCATGGAGCAGGGACAACTGGTGGGGACTGTCACCTCTGTCACCTTCAAGGGGATGCAGTACGACATCATCGTGGATTTCCGGGGCTTCAAATGGCTTATCCAAACCACAGACCATTCCCCCGTGGGCGCCCGGATCGGCATCAAGATCGATCCCGACGGCATCCACATTATGAAAAAGAGTCCGTATTCCGGGATGTTCGGCGATTACTCCTCCTTCTCGGAAGAATATGAGGAGATGAGCGACGCCAACTGGGAGGCGGATGAGGAGGAGAGCGAGGATGAAAAATAAGCTCTCATTGTTCGCCGTTCCCTATGTGGGATGGATGTCCATCTTCGTGGTGGCGCCCATCATCATTATGGTGGTCTATGCCTTCAGCACCGCCGCCGGGGACTTCACGCTGGAGAACTTCGCCCGCATGGGTACCTATACAGCAGTGTTCACCCGCTCGTTTAAGCTGGCCATCATCGCCACACTGATCGCTCTGCTGATCGGATACCCGGTATCCTATATGCTCTCCAAGGAGGGGCCGCAGGTGCAGCGCATCGCTATGGTGCTCATCATGCTGCCCATGTGGATGAATTTTCTGCTGCGGACCTATTCCTGGATGTCCATTCTGGAGAACAACGGACTTTTGAACCAGCTGTTTCAGCAGATCGGCCTGATCGACCTTTACAACCAGATCGCTATGCACTTTGCATCTGATCCCGCCGCGTATGTCCCCATCGATCACTTCCAGATGATCGGTACCCAGGGCGCCGTAGTGCTGGGTATGGTGTACAACTACCTGCCCTTCATGATCCTGCCCATCTACTCCGTGCTGGTAAAGCTGGACCATTCCCTCATTGAAGCGGCCCGGGACCTAGGCGCCAGCAGCGTGCAGGTGTTCCGCAAGGTCATCCTGCCCCTGTCTTTGCCGGGGGTGCTCTCCGGCATCACCATGGTGTTCGTGCCCTCCGTGTCCACCTTCGCCATCTCCCGTCTGCTGGGCGGCGGCACCCAGATGATGCTGGGCGACCTGATCGAACAGCAGTTCCTGGGCGGGGCCTATAATCCCCAGCTCGGGGCGGCTATCGCGCTTGTGATGATGGCCATTGTGGTGGTGTGTATGCTGGTGATGAACCGTTTCGGCGACGGTGAGGAACAGGCGGTGATGCTGTGAAACGGAAGCATCTGCTGGGAAACCGCATCTTCATGGCGTTGGTATTCGTATTCCTGTATGCGCCGATTTTCATTCTCATCATCTTCTCCTTCAATGCCGGCAACAGCAGCGCGGTGTGGAAGGGCTTCTCCCTGCACTGGTATGCGGAGCTGTTCCAGAACCGCCTCATTATGCAGAGTGTCTATACCACGCTGCTGGTATCCGTGCTTTCCACGCTGATTGCCACTGTGGCGGGCACCTTTGCAGCCATTGGCCTGGCCAGTATGCGGCGGCGGTGGCGCACGCCCCTGATGACGGTGAACAACATTCCCGTCATGAATGCGGAGATCGTCACCGGCGTCTCCATGTGTCTGTTGTTCGTGGCCTTTTTCGGCCTGTGGAAGGCCTTTGCCGTCTGGTTCAACCAGGCGCAGGATACCTTCTGGATGGAGGAGAACATCTATCTTGGCTTCGGTACACTGCTGCTGGCCCATGTGACCTTCAACATCCCCCACGTTATCCTGACAGTGATGCCCAAGCTGCGCCAGATGGACAAAAACCTAGTGGACGCGGCCCAAGACCTGGGCTGCACCTGGATGCAGGCCTTCTGGAAGGTCATTATCCCGGAGATCAAGCCCGGCATCATCTCCGGCGCACTGATCGCCTTCACCATGAGCATCGACGATTTCATCATCAGTTACTTCACCGCCGGTTCCGGCGTGTCCACTTTGGCCATGACCATCTATTCCATGACGAAAAAGCGGGTCAGCCCGGAGATCAATGCCATTTCCACGCTGCTCTTCGGCGCTGTGCTGCTGCTGCTCATCATCATCAATGTCCGGGAATCCCGGCAGGAGCGCCTGCGGGAGCGAGCCCGCGCATGACTATCGGTCCCACGGCCTGCGGGTCTTGAGATACGCATTCAAATCAACACTGGAGGAATGATCAATTGAAAAAAATGGTAGCCTTGACTCTCGCCTTACTGATGGCGGCGAGCCTGTTCCTGTCCGGATGCTCCGTGCGCAAGGACACCTCTGACTCGGAAAATTCCGGCAGCAGTAACGGCAGCGGCAGCGGGGACCGTGTGGTCAACGTGTGCAGCTGGGGTGAATATATCGACGAGTCCCTGATCGACCAATTTGAAGAAGAGACCGGCATCAAAGTCAACTACCAGACCGCAGAGAGCAACGAGGTCCTCTATTCCCAGCTGAGCATGGGCGGCGTGGACTATGACGTCATCGTCCCCTCCGACTACATGATCTCCCAGCTGATCGAAGAGGATATGCTGGCCGAGCTCAATTATGATAACATCCCCAATTTTGAGAAGATCGACGACCGCTTCAAGAATCTGTCCTACGATCCGGAGAACAAGTACACCGTGCCCTACACCTGGGGCACTCTGGGCATCATCTCCAACACCGCCAAGGTGCAGGAGCCCATTACCAGCTGGAGCGCCATGTTCGATCCCCAGTACGCCGGGAACGTGCTGCTTATCAACAACTCCCGGGATGCTCTGGGCATCGCCCTGTTGTACCTGGGGTACTCTGTGAATACCACTGACGAAGCGGAGATTCAGGAGGCTTACCAGCTCATCGCCGACGCCGTAAAGAACGGGGTGTATCAGGGAAAGGTCATGGACGAGGTGTTTCAGAAGATGGAGGGCGGCAACGCCGCCATTGCCACCTACTATGCCGGTGACTATCTGAGCATGCTGGAAAACAACGAAGATCTCGCCTATGTAGTGCCCGAGGAGGGCAGCAACTGGTTCGTGGACGCCATGTGCGTTCTCAAAACCTCCCAGCACAAGGAGGAGGCGGAGGCCTGGATCAACTTTATGGCCTCCACTGAGGCAAACCTGCGGAATATGGACTATATCTGGTACGCCTCTCCCAACGCTGAGGCGCTGGAGACCTATCCTGCCTACTATGAGGAGACCTACGGAGAGCCCCTGGATCCCGCTCTCTATGAGATCATGGCCCCCTCCCAGGAGGTGCTGGACCGGTGTGAGGCCTACTTGGTCCTCCCTGCTGAGACGCGCACCCTCTATAACGACCTCTGGACGCAACTCGGTATCTGAGCTGTAAAATGCGGCACCGGAACACTACCCGGTGCCGCTTCTTTTTCCCTTGCGCATTCCACTGCTTTCCTGTACACTGGAAAGGCGGAAGATATTTTACCAAGGAGGAATCCTCTCATGATTTTGATTGGAACAAAATGCCGCCTGGAGCAAACTGTTACGGACGCCCTTACCGCCGCTAACGTGGGTTCCGGTGCCCTGCCGGTGTTCGGCACGCCCTATATGTCCGCCCTGATGGAAAATGCCGCCATGACCTGTCTGCAGAGCTTTCTGGAGGAGGGCCAGGGCAGTGTGGGCACCCATCTGGACATCTCCCACGACGCTCCCACTCCCATCGGCATGAAGGTGTGGGCGGAGGCAGAGATCACCGCCGTTTCGGAAAACGGCAAAATGGTGGACTTCGCTGTGAAAGCCTGGGATGAGAGCGGCCCCATCGGCAGCGGCACCCACACCCGGGCCATCGTCAAGAACGAAAAATTTCTGGCAAAATGCAATGCCAAGCTGGAGAAGAAGTAATTCTTTCCACATGGACAAAACAAGGGAGGACCCGGAATGGGTCCTCCCTTTTCTTCTGCTATCGCGGTGCCGTGGGGAAATCGCTCCCACGGGGATCAAAACAGCGTCAGCTGGCTGGTCTCCGCCATCCCGGCGAAGGCTCCCAGCGCCTTCAGCTGCTCAATATGGGTCTTGGACAGCTTGTTGCAGCACATGGCGAACTCCTCAACGGAGACGAACTCCTTCCCATTCCGCTTCTCCACTGTGTCGATGGCCGCCGCCTCTCCCAGGCCGTGGACCGTTGTGAAGGGCGGCAGCAGACCGTTCTCCGTCACTTTGAACTTGGTGGCATCGGACTCATAAATGTTGATCGTGTCGAAGTGGAAGCCCCGCAGGTAGAACTCATAGCACACCTCCAGGGTGGTCAGCAGGTTCTGCTCCACCGCCGTGGCGTCCTTGTTGTTCTCGATCTCCCGGATCTTCCGCTTCACCGCATCCTTTCCGGCACAGCAGTACTCCGCATCAAAGGCCTTGGCCCGGACGGAGAAAAAGGTTGCATAGAATGCCAGGGGCTCATGGACCTTGAACCAGGCGATGCGGAAGGCCATCATCACGTAGGCCACCGCGTGGGCCTTGGGGAACAGGTAGCCGATCTTGGCCAGGGAGTCGATGTACCACTCCGGCACGTCGTGGTCCCGCATGGCCTCCACCCAGCCCTCGTCAAAGCCGCCCTTCTTCACCTTGCCCTTGCGGACCTTCTCCATGATCTTGAAGCTCATCTTGGGGTCCAGGCCCTTGGAGATCAGGTACAGCATGATATCGTCCCGGCAGCCCACCGTCTCCAGAACGGAGGCGGTGCCGCTGACGATCAGCTCCCGGGCGTTGCCCAGCCACACGTCTGTCCCGTGGGAGAAGCCGGAGAGCCGTACCAACGTGTTGAAGTCCTTGGGCTGGGTATCCACCAGCATCTGCCGGGTGAATCGGGTGTTGAACTCCGGGATCGCCACGGCGCCGGTGGGGCCCAGAATCTCGTCGTTCTCGTATCCCAGCACTTTGCTGGAGGTGAAGATGGACATGGTGTCCGGGTCATCCAGGGGAATCTGGCGGGCGTTGACACCGGTCAGATCCTCCATCATGCGGACCATGGTGGGGTCATCGTGTCCCAGCATGTCCAGCTTCAGGAGGTTTGCCTCCATAGAGTGGTATTCAAAATGAGTGGTGATGGTGTCGGAGTCGTCGGCGTCCGCCGGGTGCTGGACCGGGCAGAAGTCCTCCATGTCCATATCGTCGGGAACGACCACCAGGCCGCCGGGGTGCTGACCGGTGGTCCGGCGGGTGCCCACGCAGCCCAGGGTCAGGCGATTCTCCTCTGCCCGGCCCACAGTCATGCCGTTCTCCTCCAGGTATTTTTTCACGAAGCCGTAAGCGGTCTTCTCCGCCAGTGTACCGATGGTACCGGCCCGGAACACCTGGGTCTCTCCGAACATCTCGATGGCGTGGCGGTGGGCCCGGGCCTGATACTCACCGGAGAAGTTCAGGTCGATATCCGGCACCTTGCCGCCGCCGAAGCCCAGGAAGGTTTCAAAGGGGATGTCGAAGCCGTCTTTGATGTATTCTGTGCCGCACACCGGGCAGATCTTGTCCGGCATGTCCGCGCCGCAGCCGTAGGAGCCGTCCTGAATGAACTCCGCATGCTTGCAATTCGGGCAGCGGTAGTGGGGCGGAAGGCTGTTCACCTCTGTGATCCCGGACATATAGGCCACCAGGGACGAGCCTACGGAGCCTCGGGAGCCCACCAGGTAGCCGTTTTCCAGGGACCGCTGCACCAGCTTCTGGGCGGACATGTACACCACGTCGTACTTGCCCAGAATGCCGCCCAGCTCCACGTTCAGCCGGTCCACAATCAGCTTGGGCGGGTCCTCGCCGTACAGCTCATGGACCTTGTTCCACACCAGGGAATTCAGCTCCTCCTCGGAGTTCTCCAGCCGGGGCGGGAACAGCTCCTCCGGCAGCAAGGGGAAAGTCTCCACCTGGTCGGCGATGGCCTGGGTATTGGTCACCACCACCTCATAGGCCTTCTCCTTCCCCAGGTAAGCGAACTCCTCCAGCATCTCATCGGTGGTCTTGAAGTAGATGGGCAGCGGGGCGTTGGCGTCCGGGAACTTCTTGGAGGCCAGCAGGATGTGGCGGTACACCTCGTCCTCCGGCTCCCGGAAGTGGACGTCGCCGGTGGCGCAGACAGGCTTGCCCAACTCCTCTCCCAGCCGGACGATGGTGCGGTTGAACTCCCGCAGCTCCTCCTCCGACTGGACGTCGCCGTTTCGCAACATGAAGGCGTTGTTGCACAGGGGCTGGATCTCCAGATAGTCGTAGAAAGAGGCGATGCGTTTCAGCTCTTCCCAGTCCTTGTGGTCCGCCACGGCCCGGAACAGCTCGCCCGCCTCACAGGCGGAACCCACAATGATGCCCTCCCGGTGCTCCAGCAGCAGACTCTTGGGGATGGTGGGCACCCGCTTGAAATACTTCAGATTGGAGGCGGAGATCATCTGGTACAGGTTTTTCAGCCCCACCTTGTTCCGGGCGATCAGAATGATGTGCTTGGGGAAGCGGTTGGTCTTGCTGCCCAGGGGCCGCAGCTTCTCCATCTCGCGGTTTACCGCCTGGAGGGTGTGGATGCCCCGCTCGTGGAGCATCTTCCAGAAGGGGATCAGCATATAGCCCACGGTGGCGGCGTCGTCGCTGGCCCGGTGGTGGTTGAAGTTGGGCAGCTCCAGCCGGTCCGCCACGATGTCCAGCTTGTACTTTCCCAGATCCGGCAGCAGGTTCTGTGCCAGAATCAGGGAGTCCACATAGGTGGGCTGGAAGTCCAGCCCCACCTTCCGGCAGCCCGCCCGGATGAAGCCGATGTCAAACTCTGCGTTGTGGGCCGCCAGGGGGCGGCCGTCCACGAACTTCAAAAATTCCGCCAGGGCCTCCTTCAGTTGAGGGGCGTCCTTCAGCATGTCATCGGTGATGCCGGTGAGGCCGATGATCTCCGGCGTCAGCCGCCGGTTGGGGTTGACGAAGGTCTGGAACCGATCCGTAATCTCACCGTTTTTCAGCACCACGGCGCCGATCTCCGTAATGGCCTCCCGGTCCACCTTGAGGCCCGTGGTCTCGATGTCGAAGCACACGAACTCCCCGTCCAGGGAGCAGTCCTGAGGGCCGTGGACCACCACCCGGTCATCGATGTTGTTGACAAAGTAGCCCTCCACGCCATAGAGGATCTTGATCTTGTCCCCAGCGGCGTGCCAAGCGTCCGGGAAGGACTGGGCCACGCCGTGGTCCGTGATGGCGATGGCGGGATGTCCCCACCGGATAGCCTGTTGGACCACCTCTTTCGTGTCCGTCAGGGCATCCATATTGCTCATCTTCGTGTGGAGGTGCAGCTCCACACGCTTCTCCGGGGCGGTATCCTGCCGCTCAGTGTGCTCCGCCAGCTGGATGTGGTAGGGGTTCAGCTGGATGTCCTTCCCGTCCCAGGTGGGCTCCATCTTGCCCTGGACGCACAGCCACATGCCGGGCTTGATGGCGCTCTCCAGTCCCTGAGCCTCCTTCTCCGTCAGGTTCTTCTGAACGGTGACGGAGTTGGTATAGTCCGTCATGTCGAAGCTCAGCCGCCACATACCGGGCCGCCGGGTCTCCCGGCACTCGAAGGCGAACACCTTCCCCGCCACGGTGGCATTCCCCATCTTCAGGTCCAGGATCTTCATGGGCACCGGCTGGATGCGAATGGGCTTGCCCATCAGGACCTTGCCTGCGGCCTGCTTCTCGCCCTTACTGCCGGAGGGGGCCGCCGGGACCGAAGCAGCCGGGCGGCTCCCTGCGGCTGCGGCCTGGGAAGAAGGAGCCTTGCAGGTGACTTCCGTCGTCACCTGTCGGAAGCCGTATACGCCCATCAGCAGATGCTTCAGCTCCTCCAGCTCCGCATCTCCCAGCTCCGCCCTGGTGGTGAGGCGCAGCGCCAGCGACATGCCGGCCTGGTCGATGCAAGCGCCGTTCACCACTGCGCCGGCCAAACGAAGCCGCAGCTCTCCGGAGAGCTGCAGCTCAGTAAACATTTCAAAAAAGGGTATATCTCTTGACATAGACGCCACCTTGTTAAACAGGAATCAAATGCTGAGAAATCAGAAATTAGGAATGAGGAATTCCGGCGTCCGGCAACGCCGGACGTATGAGCATTGTCCCACCAGAGGCGGAACACAACAATTCCGAATTCCTAACTTCTCATTCCTCATGGGAGTTTTTCAATTTCCTCCATCAGCTTGTCCACCAGCTGCTCCTGCGGTACTTTGTAAAGGATTTCTCCTTTGCGGAAAATCAGTCCCTCACCCTTGCCGCCAGCGATGCCGATATCTGCCGCCGCTGCCTCGCCGGGGCCGTTGACGGCACAGCCCATCACCGCTACGGTGATGTTCTTCGTGCAGTTCATGAGGCCCCGCTCCACCTCTTCCGCCATGGGGATCAGGTCGATGCGGGTGCGACCACAGGTGGGGCAGGCGATCAGATTCACGCCCTCCTTACGGAGTCCGGCGGCCTTCAGAATCTTCTTGGCAGCGAAAATCTCCTCGATCGGGTCGGCGGTCAGCGTCACCCGGATGGTATCTCCGATCCCCAGGCACAGCAGGCCCCCAATTCCCATGGCGGATTTCACAAGCCCCATGGAAGGGGTGCCCGCCTCTGTCACGCCCAGATGCAAAGGGTAGTCTGTCCGCTCGCTGAGCAGCCGGTAGGCCGCCATGGTCAGGGGCACATCGGAACACTTGACGGAGATGCAGATGTCATCAAAATCGAACTTGTTCAAAAGGGCCACGTGGCCCATGGCGCTCTCCACCAATGCCTCTGCCGTGACGCCGCCGTATTTGGCCCGCAGGTCCTTTTCCAGAGATCCGCCGTTGACCCCAATGCGGATGGGGATGGATTTTTGGCGGCAGATGTCCGCCACCGCCTTCACCTTCTCCTCCCCGCCAATGTTGCCGGGATTGATGCGGATGGCGTCGATGCCCCGCTCTGCGCACGCCAAGGCATACTTGTAGTTGAAGTGGATATCCGCGATCAGGGGGATAGAAATCTGTTCCTTGATCCGGTCCACCGCCTCTGCCGCGGCCTGATCCGGAATGGCAATGCGGATGATCTCGCATCCGGCGGCCTCCAGCGCGTGGATCTGCTCCACAGTGGCGCGGACATCGTCGGTCTTGGTATTGCACATGGATTGAATAGACACTGGGGCACCGCCGCCCACGGCCACATCCCCCACCATCAAACGCTTTGTCATGGCGCTTCCTCCCTCACCAGGGCGTAAATGCAGGAATCCAGCATCTCCCCGTTTTTGTACACGCTCCGCCGCAGAGTGCCCTCCAGGGCGAACCCCGCCTTCTCCAACACCCGGCGGGAGGCCGCATTCCTGGCAAATGCCTCAGCGTGGATGCGGACGATGTCCCAGGCTGCAAAGCCCTCCCGGCACATGGTTTCCACAGCGGCGGTCATGATCCCGCGGCCCCAGAAGGGCTCTCCCAGCCAGTAGCCCAGCTCTGCGCTCCTCCGGTATACATCGCTGCCCAGGAACAGGCCGATGCTGCCCGCAGCTTCGCCGTCCACCTCAATGGCCCGGCACATCTGACCCCGGCCCTCCTGCCGGATGCAGCTCTCCACAAACGTGGCCGCATCCTGTGGGGCATAGGGGCAGGGAAACACGTCCCGCAGGTTGGCGGCGATCTTTGCATTGTCCGCGTACCGGGCGATGGAGGCAGCATCTGCCTCCCGCCAGGGCCGCAGGGTAAAGTCCGTCATGACTCGCTCCTATCCGAACAGTTTGAACACATCATTGAATGTCACCACCAGCATGAAGCCCATCAGGGCCACAAAGCCCACGGTGTTCACCGCCATCTCATACTTCTCCGGGATCTTCTTTCGGAACAGCTTCATGGCGATCTCATCAATGATGAGGAAGAAGATCTTGCCGCCGTCCAGAGCCGGGATGGGCAGCATGTTCATCACTGCCAGGTTCACCGCCAGCATGGCGCCGAAGTAGAGGATGTTCTCCACCGCGGCGGCAATGGTCTCTGACGCGGTGCCCACCTGGGTGATAGTGGAGACGATGCCCACCGGGCCGCTGAGATCGTCCATGCCCGCCTGACCGGTCACCAGCATCTGCAGGCTCAGCCGCACGATCCGCACAAAGTCGATGGTGTTCAGCCAGCTGGTCTTCAGGATCGTCCAGAGATTGGCCTCCTCAATCTGGTCTCTTGCGATATAGACGCCGTAGCCCTGATAGGTCTCCCCCTCTGTGCCGGTGTAGGTGCCCCATGTGACGTCGTTCAGCTCCACCTTCTCGCCGTCCCGCAGGACCACCAAATCCATGGGCTGGCCCTGGTGCAGGCTCATCAGCAGGGACACGTCACTGTACAGGTACACCCGCTCCCCATTGACGGAATAAAAAATATCTCCGGCCTGGATAGTCTGGCCGTTCCGCTCCTCAAACTCCGGCGCGGTCCCGGCGGCCGCCGGGATCAGAAATCCCTGGGCACCGCTATACACCGCCAGAATGATGAGGAACCCCGCCAGGAAATTCATAAAGGAGCCGGCGGCAAAAATCACCACCTTTTTCCAGAAGCCCTGACGGCCCAGAGACCGCTCGTCGCCAGAGTCCTCATCCTCCCCCTCCATAGCGCAGAAGCCGCCGATGGGCAGCAACCGGAGGGAATACTGGGTCTCCTCCGTCTCCTTGTGCCAGATCAGAGGCCCCATGCCGATGGAAAACTCGTTGACCCGCACGCCGCAGAGCTTGGCGGCCAGGAAGTGGCCCAGCTCGTGGACGGCGATCAGTACGCCGAAAATCAGAATGGCCGCCAGGATATACACAATGGTCATGCAAAAACTCCCGTCAAAAAACTTGCTTCAAGCCCGGTCCAGCACCGCCTGCCGCGCCGCCTGGTCCGCCGCCAGAATGTCCTCCAGCGCCGGTTCCTGCTCCGCCGGCACAGCTGCCCGGGCCTCCGCCACCAGGCGGGGAATGTCGTGGAAGCCGATCCTGCCCGCCAGGAACAGGCCCACCGCCTCCTCATTGGCGCCGTTCAAAACAGCGCAGGCGGTGCCGCCCTGAGCCGCCGCCGCCTCTGCCAGCTGCAGACATGGAAATGCATCCCGGTCCGGCTGGGCGAAGGTCAGGGGCGGGCAGGACAGCAGGTCCAGCGGCTCCGCCGGACTTTCCACCCGTTCGGGGTATGTCATGGCATATCGAATGGGCAGGCGCATATCCGGTGTGCCCAGCTGGGCCAGGACCGCCCCGTCCCGGTACTCCACCAGGGAGTGGACGATGCTCTGCCGGTGGATCACCACCGACACCTGGTCCAGCGGCAGACGGTAGAGGCGCATGGCCTCGATGACCTCCAGCCCCTTGTTCATCAGCGTGGCGCAGTCTACGGTGATCTTGGGTCCCATGGTCCAGTTGGGGTGGCGGAGGGCATCCGCTTTGGTCATTTTGCCCACTTCTTCATAGGTCATGCCGTAAAAAGGCCCGCCGGAACAGGTCAGGATCAGCCGCCGGATCTCCCGGCGGTCGGCGCAGCCCTGAAGGCACTGGAAGATGGCCGAGTGCTCCGAGTCCACAGGCACGATCTCGGCGCCGTGCGTATCCGCCGCATCCATCACCAGCTGTCCGGCGCAGACCAACGTCTCCTTGTTGGCCAGGGCGATGCGCTTTCTCTCCCGGATGGCGGCCAGGGTGGGACGCAGTCCCACCATACCCACCACGGCGGTGACGACCGTATCCGCCTCCGGGCAGACAGCGGCCTCCAGCAGGGCCTCCGGGCCTCCCAAAACCTTGGTGTCCATGTCGGCCAGGCGTACCGCCAGGTCACGGGCCGCCGCCTCATCGGTGAGGACCGCCAGCCGGGGCCGGAATTTTCGGACCTGCGCCTCCAGCCGCTCCACATCCATGTGGGCGGTAAGGGCGGCCACACGCAGTCCCAGCTGCTCCGCCACGTCCAATGTCTGGCGGCCGATAGAACCGGTGGCACCTAAAATTGAAATCGTCTTGCTCATAGCATTATCCTATTCTAAACAGCTGAAAACAATCCTAAATCTTCCCAAATCACCCGTTCAGAGCAGCTGTAAGGCCAGCCACACGAAGGGCGCCACGAAGGTAACAGAGTCAAACCGGTCCAGGATGCCGCCATGGCCCGGCAGCAGGTTGCCATAATCCTTGACGCCGAACTCCCGCTTGATGACGGAGAAACTCAGGTCGCCGATCTGGCTGATGGTGCTGCCGATAATACCCAGTGCAAAGACTGCCCCCCAGGAGATCTGCGGACCAGCTGCCATCTCGATTGGCGGATAAACAGTCAGGGTGTGTGCCATGCTGTCCGCGACTAGCTTAAAAACCGTCATGCCGATGACACCACCCAGCAGACCGCCTATGGCTCCTTCCACAGTCTTTTTGGGGCTGACCTTGGGGGCCAGCTTGTGCTTGCCGCACAGCATTCCGGCAAAGAGCGCGAAGGTGTCGCTGCCAAAGGAGATGGCCAAGGGCAGAAACACCTGCAGCATCCCGATGGCGGGCATCATCCGAAGCCGCAGCAGACAGGAGAACATCAAGGGGAACGCCAGCCCGGCGAAGATAGCGCAGGTGACAGCGGCAAAGGGGATGCCCTGCTCCTCGTCATACCGGTGGATAGCCAGGGCAAAGATCGCAAAGATGAACACCGCGCCCAACAGGGCGGCGAAGGGCAGCACCGGCAGGGCAGTCAGCTCCGTGTTCTCAATGGACATTTCCCCGTACACGCACACCGGCACCGCCGCCGCGGCGATCACTGTCAGGGGGGTCAGGGGCTTGCCCCTCTCTCCCGCCGCCGCGCGCATCAGCTCCCAGGCGCCGATGGCGCACATGGCCGCCAGCAATAGCATGGTGGCCCAGGACGGGGCCCAGCCCAGGATCAGTATCAGGAGCGGCAGGCCCACTACGGCCACCATCACACGCTTGAACATAGGATCAGCCCTTTTCTCAATTTCTGTAAAGGTTTATTTCTTTACGCCGCCGAACCGGCGGTCTCTCTGTTGGTAGGCTGCAATGGCCCGGTCTAGCTCCGCTTCGTCGAAGTCCGGCCACAGGGTATCCGTGTAATAGAACTCCGAATAGGCGCACTGCCACAGCAGGAAGTTGCTCAACCGCTGCTCTCCGCTGGGCCGGATGATAAGCTCCGGGTCCGGGATTCCCGCAGAGTCCAGATAGCTGGAGAACAGGGCATCATCCAACTCCTCCGGCCGCCTCTTTCCGGCGGCGCAGTCGGTGGCAAAACGCCGGGCTGCTCGCAGAATCTCGTCTCGCCCGCCGTAATTCAGGCACACATTGGCCTGGAAATCGTCCTTGGACAGGTGCTCCGTGATCTCGTCCGTCTCCCGGGCCAGGGCCCGCAGATCCGGGGCGATAGGGGTCATGTCCCCGAAGAAGTGGAGCCGGATGTGGTCCTTCTCCATGGTGTCCACTGCCTCCAGCAGATACCGCTTCAGCAGGGCCATGATGGCAGAGACCTCCACCTCTGACCGCTTCCAGTTTTCCGTGGAAAAGGCGTACACCGTCAGGTACTTTACGCCGATGTTCTTGCAGTAGGTAGCGATGCGGCGGAACGTCTCCGCTCCTGCCTTGTGGCCAGCGGTGCGGGGCAGGCCCCGCTTCGTGGCCCAGCGGCCGTTGCCGTCCATGATGATCGCAATGTGGCGGGGCGGGACCAAGGGCTGGTCCACCGCACCGTTGATACTCTCTGGCATGATAAATTCTCTCATTTCAAAATGGATTGTTGGGGGGATCTGTCCCATTGGACGGGAAATGCAGCCATGATGATGGCTGGCCCATTCTCTCCCCCATTGTCGTCATCGCAAAGTCCGCTAAACGCAGTTTCCGCCTGCGGCAAAACTGCGCCCCTCCTCTCCCCACTGTGCAAAATACAGCGGAGCCGGTGTGAGACGGTGCCTGTGTATTTACGGGAGACCGATGAAAATCGGGGGTGCAAAACCGCATTTGACCAGCTGCTCTTTCCGCCCGTTCCGCTTTACCCGCAAGCGGTACGCCGCGTCTGTAAGGCGGCAGAACCGCCAAAAACTGCGCAGCTGCTGCGCACTGGCCGAGCGTTGTGGCAAGAAACACAGGTATTTACTGGATAGCCAGAACCGCACACCGGGATGATTAATATCTTGGTACAGCCGCCAAGCGGGAAAGCATCACTGCCACGCAGAGGGCGCTGACAGCCCAGCAGAGGCCGAAAAGGCCTATATTCACAGAGTTGGAAATGGAGGCAATACCCAGAGAGAGCCCCAGCCAGTTGGCAAACAGACTGCGAATCAAGAAGAAAAATCCCAGCAGCATGGCAACCACGTGCCCGGCAAACAGCCCCCGGAGATCCTTCCGATGCCGCAGACTCCGCCAGCCCAGGAAAAACTCTATCGCGCTGACCGCGATCACACCTCCGATGAACAGGGGAATCACTTCTGCTTCAAACGACATTTGTACCTCCTCCTTTTTGTATCGGGAGAAATGTGTCGGCTGCTTAGTTCCCCTTTTCCCACCAGCGGTCGAACTTCCAAGGAAAGTGGAAGCCGCAGGCGCGGCAGTATTGGGTCTCCTCCATGGAAAACCAGGGCAGGATGAAGCGCCCACAGTTGGGACAGCGGAGATGGCGCAGTTCAATCCCCCTAAAGGCGATTGCCGCAGCAACTCCCATGGCCAGGAATACCAACCCCAGTCCGCCCCGGATCCCGCCCGCCAGACACAAAAGCAAAACCGCTGCAAACAGTGTTCCCCTGGCTGCCGAATACCATTTCTGTTCCAGTTTCATAGTCCCCTCTCCTTCAGTCAATAACCCCCAGATTCCACTTCCGCAGCTGCCGGTCCAACAGCAGTGAACAGAGGAGGACGCCAATACGACGACCACCCCGATGAGATCTGCACCATCCGCCACAGGACGGCAGTCGGGGAATCGCAGAAAGCCATGGTGTGCCCAAAGGCCAGCCCAAATCGGCGCTTGCACTGATACACCGGCGCCTGTCAGCGCGGAGAGCCGCTGCACCGGAACGGTTCTGAAGCGTTTTTTCTCTTTTACCGGCCCCCCGTGGAAGCGGCTCCGGCGGGAGCAGAATCCCCCCGGCCGCCGGGCGGCGGCCCCGAGTGACCGCAGGTCACCTCACAGACCCTGAAAGGGTGACAGCACCTTACAAAATGTGCAATGCCCCCGGCGGGCAGCCGTGCTCCCGCCGGAGGCCCCGGCGGCTTTTACACCGCCATCAGTTCCTTTTCCTTTTTGGCCAGCAGCGCATCCAGCTCCTTGCAGCTGTCGTCCGTCAGCTTCTGGAGATCCTTCTCCGCCTGCTTCAGATCGTCCTCCGTGATCTCGGAGGCTTTCTCCTTCTTCTTGAACGCCTCCATGGCGTCCCGGCGGATGTTGCGGATGGCCACCTTGCCGTTCTCCGCGTACTTGTGAATCTGCTTCACCAGTTCCTTGCGGCGCTCCTCCGTCAGCTGGGGGAAGCTCAGCCGGATGCTGGCGCCGTCGTTCTGGGGGTTGATACCCAGATCGGAGTTCTGGATGGCCTTTTCAATGCTCTTCACCGCCGTCTTGTCCCAGGGGGAAATCAGCAGTGTCCGGGCGTCGGGGGAAGAGATGGCCGCAATCTGCTGGATGGGGGTGGGGCTGCCGTAGTAGTCCACCATGATCCGGTCCAGCACGGAGGCATTGGCCCGGCCCGCCCGCACGGAGGCAAAGTCCGCGGCCACGGAGTCGATGCTCTTCTTCATCTTGCCCTCATAAATCTTGTAATCTTCCTTCAGCATAAATAGGTCCTTCCTTTCACAGTTGAGTGTATGGGGAGGCGCTGTCGCGCATGCGTGCTCTCATTCCTTGACGATGGTGCCCACGTTCTCACCGCACAGGGCCCGGATGATGTTCCGCGGGTCCTTCAGGGCAAACAGCAGCACCGGAATGTGGTTGTCCATGGACAGGGACGTGGCGGTGGAGTCCATCACCGCCAGGTGCTGGGCCAGCACATCGTCATAAGTGATGACGTCGTACTTCACCGCAGTGGGGTCCTTTACCGGGTCGGCCGTGTAGACGCCGTCCACGTTCTTGGCCAGCAAAATCACGTCGGCGTCGATCTCCGCCGCCCGCAGCACCGCCGCAGTGTCCGTGGAGAAGTAGGGATTGCCGGTGCCTGCGCCGAAGATCACCACCCGGCCCTTCTCCAGGTGCCGAATGGCCCGGGAACGGATGTAGGGCTCCGCCACAGCCCGCATCTCAATGGCGGTCTGCACCCGGACGGGAATCCCCTTCTGCTCACACACGTCCGCCACAGCCAGGCAGTTCATCACCGTGGCCAGCATTCCCATGTGGTCGGCCCGGGTGCGCTCCATGGCGCCGCCGCTGTTTTTCGCACCGCGCCAGAAGTTGCCGCCGCCCACCACCAGACCTACCTGGACGCCCATGTCCAGACACTCCTTGATGACATCGCAGACCTGACCAATCACCTCAAAATCCAGGCCGGTATGCTTGTCACCGGCCAGGGCCTCGCCGCTGATCTTCAGCAGGACCCGTTTATACACAGGCTTCGCCATGATGAAAACCTCCGTCTGTTCTGCTCACAAAATATCATTGATATTTTAGCGTATTTTTCCGCTTTTGCATAGGGGGTAGACAAAGTTTTTCCAAAAAAGCAGGTCCTGCGGACAGGAAGAAGAGAGGACCGTGGTCCTCTCTTTCCGCATTATCCCCCGCAGGTCTGGACCAGCAGGCGGATCAGGTCCTCTTTCCCCATTCCCTTCTCCGCGGAAAAGGGGAGCAGAATATCCGCCTCCGTCAGCTCCAGCGTCTCCCGGACCAGTTGAAGGGCCGGCTCCACCTGGCTCTTTTTCAGCTTATCCAGCTTGTTGGCCACCACGATCTCCGGACAGCCCGTCTGGCGGAACCAGTCGTGCATCACAAGATCGTTGGCCGTGGGCTTGTGGCGGATGTCCACGATCAGCACGCCGGTGGTGATCCGGTCCGCCTCCTCCTGGAAGTAGCTCTCCATCAGCTTCGCCCACCGCTCCTTCTCCGCCTGGGAGACCCTGGCATAGCCGTACCCCGGCAGATCCACCAGATAGGCCCGGCGGTCAATGAGGAAGTAGTTCACCTGAGTGGTCTTGCCGGGGGAGGCGCCCACATAGGCAAGGTTCTTCCGTCCCACCAGCCGGTTGATGACAGAACTCTTTCCCACATTGGACCGGCCTGCAAATGCGAACTGGGGCAGACCGTCCCGAATGAAATCCTCCCGCCGTCCGGCAGAGCGGACAAACTCCGCCTTGGCAAAATTCAAAGCCATACAAACACTCCTTTACTGCCGCACGGCGGCGTCACGGCCGCTCTCACGCCCCGCCGGGGCAAAGGCCGCCACATGGTCCGCCACCTCTTCCCGGATGGGATCCCGCTCTGGGCACAGAGCGGCGGCGAACACCTGGTCCACCGTTTCCACCGGCACGAACCGCAGGGCAGCCCGGACGGTCTGGTCGATCTCCTCCAGATCCCGGACGTTGTCCTTGGGAATCAGCACCGTGGTGATGCCGCTGCGGAGGGCGGCCATGGTCTTCTCCTTCAATCCGCCGATGGGCAGCACCCGGCCCCGCAGCGTGACTTCGCCGGTCATGGCAATGCCCGCCTTGATCTTCCGGTCCGTCAGGGCCGAGAGCATGGCAGTGGTGACGGCGATGCCGGCGGAGGGGCCGTCCTTGGGCACTGCGCCCTCTGGGAAGTGGACGTGGATGTCCTTCGTCTTGTAAAAGTCCGCTGGAATCCCCAGCACCGCCGCCCGGCTCCGCAGGCAGCTGAGAGCCGCTTGAGCAGACTCCTTCATCACGTCTCCCAGGTTGCCGGTGAGCTCCAGCTTGCCGGAGCCGTCCATGACGTTGACCTCCACCTCCAGGATCTCGCCGCCCGCCTCAGTCCAGGCCAGGCCGTTCACCACGCCGATCTCCTCCCGGTCCGTGTGGAGATCAGGGGGATAGGGCTGGCAGTCCAGGAACTTGGGGAGCTCCTCCTCTGTCACGGTAATCCGCTTGACAGTGCCCTCCAGCAGGCGCATATCCGCCTTCCGGCAGATGGCAGCCAGCCGCCGCTCCAGCAGGCGCACACCGGATTCCCGGGTGTAGTCCCGGATGACGGCCCGGTACACGTCGTCGCTGATGCGGACAGCGCTCTTCTTCAGTCCGTGCTCTGCCAGCTGCTTGGGGAACAAGTGGCGCTTGGCGATCTGCAGCTTCTCCTCATCCGTGTAGCTGGAGAGCTGGATCACCTCCATCCGGTCCAGCAGGGGCCGGGGAATGGTGTCTGTGGTGTTGGCGGTGGTGATGAACATGATCTTGGACAGGTCCACCGGGATCTCCAGGAAATGGTCCCGGAAGGTGCTGTTCTGCTCGCTGTCCAACACCTCCAACAGTGCGGAGGCCGGGTCGCCCCGGTAGTCGTTGCCCAACTTGTCGATCTCGTCCAGCAGCAGAAGGGGATTCATAGACCCGCTGCGGCTGATGGCCTCGATGATCCGGCCGGGCATGGAGCCTATGTAGGTCTTCCGATGTCCCCGGATGTCCGCCTCGTCCCGAACGCCGCCCAGGCTCAGGCGGGCCAGCTTCCGGTTCAGCGCCTTGGCCACGCTGATGGCAATGGAGGTCTTGCCCACGCCGGGCGGGCCCACCAGGCAGAGGATCTGCCCCTTGACGTCCGGATTCATCTGCCGGACGGCGATGGTCTCCAGAATCCGCTCCTTCACCTTTTCCAGGCCGAAGTGGTCCTTTTCCAGCACCCTGCGGGCGGCGTCCACACTGACCCGCTCCTTTGTGGTGGTGTTCCACGGCATCTCCAGACACACGTCCAGATAGTTGCGGATCACCGCACCCTCGGCGGAGCCGAAGGGCTGCTTGGCCAGCTTGTTCACTTCCTTCAGCAGGTGCTGCTCCGTCTCCTCCGGCAGCTCCAGGGCCAGGATCTCCTGGCGGTAGGATTCAATCTCGTCCTCGTCGCCGTCATCGGTCTCCCCCAGCTCGTTCTGGAGGACCCGGATCTGGGTGCGGAGGATCTGGTCCCGCTGGGTGCGGACCAGCTGGTCCCGGACCTTGCTCTCCATTTCGTGCTCAAAGCCCAGCACGTTGTTCTCCCGCACCAGGAAACCGTTGAGCTTCCGCAGCCGGGCGAAGGGGGAGAATTCCTCCAGGATCTCCTGCTTGTCGGTGTAGCGCAGGGCGATGTTCTGGGCAATATAGTCCGCCAGGAAGCCGGGGTCCCGGCTGTCCATCACCGTGGCCACCACCTCCTCCGGCACACCGCTGGCCTGCTCGGCATACTCGCCGAACAGGGCGTAGGTCTGGCGGAGCAGGGCCTCCGTCCGGGGGCTCTTCCGCATGGCCTCAGAGGACGGCTCCTCCGGGATGGCCTCCACATTGGCCTGGAGGAAGGGCTCCGTCTGCCACAGGCGGCGCAGGTGGGCCCGCTGCCGCCCCTCCACCATCACTCGGACAGAGGACTGGCCCAGCCGCAGGATCTGCGTGATGTGGGAGACCGTGCCAATGGTGTACAGGTCCTTTTCCTCCGGCGCGTTCACCCCGATCTCCCGCTGGGTCACCAGGAAGATGTCCTGATCGGCCTCCATGGCCCGCTCCAGGGCCGCGATGGAGATCGGCCGCTCCACGTCAAAGGTCAGTGTCATGTGTGGAAACACCGTCAGGCCCCGGAGGGCCAGAACGGGCAGATTCCAAGTGGTCAGTTCCATGTGCTTGTTCCTTTCTGAGGGGATGGTAAAACAGGAGAGAGGGGCGCGGCAGCGTCCCTCCCTCTCTTCATTAAGACGCCGACGCGGGGGTCGAGGAGCCGGAAGCCGGCCTGCCCTCTCCCTTGCCGGTGTTCAATTTCACAGAATAGTTGATCTTCTTGGGGTCGTGGGTCAGCTCGGGACCGCTCCTGCCCTCCACACAGTCCTTTGTGATGACTGCTTTCACCACAGCGGGGTCGGAAGGGATGTCGTACATCATGGGAGTCAGGATACCCTCCATGACGGCCCGCAGGCCCCGGGCGCCGATGTTCCGCTCGATGGCCTTGTCGGCGATGGCCTCCAGGGCCTCCGGCTGGAACTCCAGCTCCACCTCGTCGTACTCCATCAGCTTCTTGTACTGCTTCACCAGGGCGTTCTTGGGCTCCGTCAGGATGCGGACCAGATCCTCCCGCTTCAACGCATTCAAAGACGCGATCACCGGCAGGCGGCCCACCAACTCCGGGATGATGCCGAATTTCAGCAGGTCGTGGGGCTGGACCTCGTGCAGGATCTTGCTGATGTCCTTGTCCTTCTTTCCCTGGACGTTGGCGCCGAAGCCGATGGACTTCTGGTCCAGCCGCCGCTCGATAATCTTCTCCAGCCCGTCGAAGGCACCGCCGCAGATGAAGAGAATATTCTTCGTGTTCACCTGGATGAACTCCTGGTGGGGATGCTTCCGGCCTCCCTGGGGCGGCACGTTGGCAACGGTCCCCTCCACGATCTTCAGCAGAGCCTGTTGGACACCCTCGCCGGATACGTCCCGGGTGATGGAGGTGTTCTCGCTCTTCCGGGCGATCTTGTCGATCTCATCCACATAGATGATGCCGTGCTCCGCCCGCTCCACGTCGAAGTCCGCGGCCTGGAGCAGCCGCAGCAGGATATTCTCCACATCGTCGCCCACATAGCCGGCCTCCGTCAAGGTGGTGGCGTCCGCAATGGCGAAGGGCACCTTCAGAATCCGGGCCAGCGTCTGGGCGAACAGCGTCTTGCCGGAACCGGTGGGCCCCAGCAGCAGGATGTTGCTCTTCTGCAGCTCCACATCCTCGTCCCCGCCGAAGTAGATCCGTTTGTAGTGGTTGTACACCGCCACGGACAGGGCCACCTTGGCCTCGTCCTGGCCGATGACGTACTGGTCCAGCACGTCCTTGATCTCGCGGGGCGTGGGCAGCTGATCAGGCAGGTCCTCCAGCGCGCTGGAAGAGGTGTCCTCAAACCCATCGTTCAAAATGCTCATGCACAGCTGGACGCACTCATCACAGATGCGCACACCGGGTCCCTGGATCATCCGGTGGACCTGGCTCTCATGCTTGCCGCAGAAGGAGCACCGCAGGCCCTTCTTGCTCTCGTCACTCATGGTATTACCTCAGTTTTGGAATTTGGTGCTTATTTCTTGCTGGTGATGATCTTGTCGATGAGGCCGAAGTCCAAAGCCTCCTGGGCTGTCATCCAGTGGTCCCGCTCCGAGGCCGCCTTGATCTCCCCTGCCGTCTTGCCGGTGTTGTTCGCCAGGATCTCATTCAAGTTCTTCTTGATCCGCAGGAAGTGCTCCACGTCGATCTCCATGTCTGTCACCTTGCCCTTGGTACCGGCGGAGGGCTGATGGATCATGATCTCCGCGTTGGGCAGAGCAATGCGCTTGCCCTTGGCGCCGGAGGACAGCAGAAACGCGCCCATGCTGGCGGCCATGCCGATGCAGATGGTGGATACGTCGCACTTCACGTACTGCATGGTGTCGTAGATGGCCATGCCGTCAGTGACGGAGCCGCCGGGGCTGTTGATATACAGCTGGATGTCCTTGTCGGGGTCTTGGGCCTCCAGATACAGCAGCTGGGCAACCACAAGGCTGGCGGTGGTGGCGTTGACCTCTTCCCCCAGAAAGACGATCCGGTCGTTCAGCAGACGGGAGAAGATATCATAGGACCGTTCGCCGCGATTGGTCTGCTCGACTACATAAGGGACTAAGCTCATTGGTAAAACCTCCTTGATTTCCGCACCGGGGACCGGCACAGATGACAGATCTGTTCCTCCCAAACCCGATGCGTCTTCCCCGCCCCGGTGGGGCAGGTAAGGCAAAAGCGCCCGGCCCGCCTGCGGGCCGCCGCGCCTCTGCCAACGCACACGCCTATCTTAATATAGACGCCATGCGGGAATCTGTCAAATCGATGTAGAGCGCCTTCCGCCGGCGGAAAAACACACCGCTCCGCCGGGGCCGTCAATTCCTAGTATACCCGGAATTATTTGGATTCAGCAGGCGTCTCCTCTTCTTTTTTTGCCGCAGCCTTCTTGGTGGCCTTCTTGGCAGGCTTCTTCTCCTCGCCGTCCTCGTCCGCCTTCTTGCGGGTGGTCTTCTTGGCAGGCTTTTCCTCAGCGGCCTCCTCACCCTCGGCGTCCTCTGCCTTCTTGGCAGTCTTCTTGGCGGGCTTCTTCTCCGCCTTCACGGCGGTGGCGCTGTCCACCACCACGGCGATGGCCTTCTGGCTCTTCAGCTGGTCCTTTACCTGCTCAGCCTGGAGATACTTCTTCACGGTCTCCAGATCCATGCCGTACTGGTCGGCCATCCGCTGGAACTCGGCCTCCACCTCTTCATCGGTGGCGTCGATGTTCTCCTCCTTGATGATGGCGGCCATGGCCAGATCCATGCGGACCTGCTTGAGAGCGGGCTCCTTGGCGTCGGCCAGCAGCTGGGCCTCATCCATGCCGGTGGCCTTCATGTACTGGTCGTACTGGAGACCCTGCTGGGCCAGCTGCATCTTGAAGTTGTCCAGGAACTGGCGGGACTGGGCCTCCACCATGGCGTCGGGCACATCGGCGGTGATGTTCTCAGCCACCTGCTCCATCAGGGCGTCCTCGAAGGCGCGCTTCACGGTCTCCTCCCGCTCGGCGGTGATCTTCTTCTTCAGATCAGCCTTCAGGTCCTTCAGAGTGTCGAACTCGCTGACGTCCTTGGCGAACTCATCGTCCAGGGCGGGGATCTCCTTCTCCTTCACCTCATGGACCTTCACCTTGAACACCACTGCCTTGCCGGCCAGGTCCTTGTGATAGTCCTCCGGGAATGTGATGTCCAGGTCCTTCTCATCGCCGGCCTTCACGCCGACAAGCTGCTCCTCAAAGCCGGGCACAAAGGTGTGGGAACCCAGCTCCAGGCTGAAATTCTCGCCCTTGCCGCCCTCAAAAGGCTTGCCCTCCAGGAAGCCCTCGAAGTCGATGACGACCGTGTCGCCCTCCTTGGCCTCCCGGTCCACGCTCACCAGACGGGTGTTGCGGTCGGTCAGAGCCTTCAGGCGCTCGTCCACATCCGCAACGGAGACCTTGACCTCCTCCTTGGGGGCGGACAGTCCCTTGTACTGGCCCAGGGTCACTTCGGGATACACAGGGGCGGTGGCCTTGAAGGTGAAGCCGTCGCGGGTCACCTGGCCCTCGATCTCCACAGAGGGATAGCCCACCACCTGGAGCTCCTGCTCCTTCACGGCAGCCTCATAGGCCTCGGGGAACGCGATATTGATTGCCTCTTCGAAAAACACCTCTGCGCCGTACATCCCCTCGATGATCTTCCGGGGGGCCTTGCCAGGGCGGAAGCCCGGCACGTTGATCTTCTTGCGCATCTTCTGATATGCCTTTTCGATGGCAGCTTCAAACTCCGGTGCACCGACCTCGATGGTCAGAACGACCTGGCTCTTTTCGATCTTTTCGCAGCTTTTCACACTCATCTTGTTTATTCCTCCGTTCATCGCCGGTCATAAGCCGGTGCGAAATGGTATTTTACCATACAAAACCTGAAAATGCTATACTTTTTTCCGTTATTCACAAATTTTTTTTGGAACAAATCCCAGATAGTCGGCGGAGATCAGGGAGAAGTCCGTCCCATTCCACCCGCCCTCCAGCCGCCGTTTGATGGCGTAGCCGTGGAGGTGGCCGTAGCAGCACCGCTCCACGGGGTAGGCCGAGAGCAGCCGCAGGATCTCCGGGCACTCGTAGCCCTGATACAGCGGCGGATAGTGAAGGAAGCAGAAGATGGACCGTCCCTCCGCCGCCTTCAGGGAAGTCTCCAGTCTTCCCACCTCCCGGTTGAGGACCTTGGCGTTGTGGGGCTTCTGGTCCTCCTCAAAGAACCATCCCCGGGTCCCGCACAGGGCGTAGTCTCCATACAGGGCGCAGTTGTTATGGAGAAAGTCCAGGGTGGTAAGGCCCTTCTCCGTGAAGAAGTTCTTCATTTTGGACACCGTGGACCACCAGTAGTCGTGGTTCCCCTTCACCAGATACTTTTTGCAGGGGAACTGGTCCAGAAAGCGGAAGTCCGCCTCCGCCTCATTCAGGTCGATGCCCCAGGAGGTGTCCCCCGCCAGGACCAGCACATCGCCGGCGGTCAGCCGGCTCAAAGCATCGCCGATGCGCTCCGTGTAATTCTCCCAGGCGGGGCCGAACACCTCCATAGGCTTGTCCGCTGTCAGGGAGAGGTGCAGGTCCCCGATGGCGTAGAGGGCCATGCGGCACCCCTCCTTTCTCTGTGTCCCGTGAGGCGGAGTCAGCCGTCCTCTTCGGCGGCTCCAACTCTCCGGAACTCTGTTGATCTATCTTGATCTGTGTCCATCTCGATTTTCACGCTGCTGACCTTTCCCCAAACGCGTCCGCCCACCTTCCGGACGCCTGTCTTGGTCAGCAGAATGCCGGGCAGCTTGCTGCCCTCCGGGAGCCAGTGGGCCCCTTTGTAGCCTTCACCCCGGATCCGCCCGGCGCCAATTCGCCGCCGCAATAGGGACAGCGCCGCTCCTGTGCTATGGTGCTCTACTCCCCTTTGCGTTTTTCGGTTGGGTCCTCCGGGTCATCAAAGACAATTTCCCTGCCGCACCTGTCACAGAAGTGCTTTTCCCCCTTCCGCCACCATGGCATGGCATACCCACGGCCGAAGTATGGGCAGCGGAGGTTTCGGACCCACTGGATGCCTCCGTTGACCAGCAGCACGATTCCTGTGATCCGCAGGGTGTTTTTGATCCAATAGGCCGTGTCCATCACCCGGTACCGGTCTCCCAGGGTCCGGTAGGGAATCAGCTCGTTGACAGCCAGGAAGAAAATTCCCAAAGCAAAGAACAGCAGCACCAATCGGGCAAATGCCCGGCTCAAAGGCTTCACGCAATAGCCTCCCTGCCCTCTTTCGGGTTTCCAAAATCCAAAGGCAACAGATTTACAGTCTGCCGCATTAAGCCGTTTCCCGCGTTGCTTTGTTGCAGCGCGATTTACTTCAAAAACTCCAGCACCACGCTGTCCATACCGGGCTTCTCACAGGTGAGGTCGAACCGCCGGGCCTTGCCCTTCAGGGCCGCCAGGCGCCGGGGAATCGCCGTGCCGGTGGTTTCATGCAGCTGGTCCAGCAGCTCCACGCCGTCGCCCGCCGGGGTCTCCCCGATGGCCCGCAGCACGTGGTCGCAGAACTTGTAGGGGGAGGCGGTGGAGACGAACACCGTCACCGTTTTGTCGCCGGTGGCCTTGCGGTACTGTTCCATGACGTTGGCGGCCACGGCGGTGTGGGTATCGATCAGATACCCGTTCTCCTTGTAATACTTGGCGATGGCAGCGGAGGTGCCCGCCTCGCCGCAGAAGCCGCCCCAGAACTGGTCCGCCAGAGCCGCCTTGATGGCGTCGGACACTTCGTACTTGCCGGTCTTGGCGAGGGCATCCATGTAGCCCTTCACCTCCGCATCGTTTTCGCCGGAGAGGTCGAACAGCAGCCGCTCCAGGTTACTGGACACCAGAATGTCCATAGAGGGACTCATGGTGGTATGGAACGGACGGTTCTTGTCGTAAACGCCGGTGCGGAGGAAGTCCGTCAGCACATCGTTGCAGTTGGAGGCGCAGATCAGCTTCCCAACCGGCAGTCCCATGCGCTTTGCGTAGTAGGCCGCCAAGATGTCGCCAAAGTTTCCGGTGGGCACACAGAAGTTCACCTTGTCGCCCATGCTGAGCTTCCCGTCCCGGACCAGGTCGCAGTAGGCGGAAATATAGTAGACCACCTGGGGCAGGATGCGGCCCCAGTTGATGGAATTGGCGGAGGACAGGAAGTAACCCCGGTCCGCCAGGGTGGCCCGGATGGCCTCATCAGAGAAAATGCGCTTTACACCGGCCTGGGCGTCGTCGAAGTTACCCTCCACGGCGCAGACGCCCACATTGGCGCCGTCCTGAGTGACCATCTGAGTCTCCTGGACCTTGGACACGCCGTCCTTGGGGTAGAATACCAGGATCTTCGTCTGCGGCACGTCGGCAAAGCCCTCCATCGCAGCCTTGCCGGTGTCGCCGGAAGTAGCCACCAGGATGCATACCGTCTTGGACTCTCCGGTCTTGCGGAGGGCGGCGGAGAGCAGCTGGGGCAGCATCTGCAGGGCCATGTCCTTGAAGGCGCTGGTGGGGCCGTGCCACAGCTCCAGGCAGTGGGTGGTCTCGTCCACCGTGCGGACAGGGGCCACGGCGTCGCAGTCGAACTTCTCAGGGCCGTAGGCGTTCTCCGCAAATCCGGACAGCTCCTCATAGGTGTAGTCGGTCAGGTACAGGCCCATGACCTTGGCAGCCCGCTCCTGGTACCGGACATTCACCAGGCTCTCCAAAAAAGCCCGGTCGATCTGCGGAATCTCGCAGGGGGTCAGCAGGCCGCCGTCCCGGCTCAGGCCCATCTTGATGGCCTCCGCTGCGTCCATGCGGACGGCGGCGTCCCGTGTGCTGTAATACTTCATGTCGCTCTCTCCTTCTGACTGTTTTTCAAAACGCATTTTCCAAATATTCCAGCCGGAGGGGGCGGTGAACCCCATCCGTATAAACCTCCGCCACATCGAACCGGGCGGGAGCGTCCAGGTCGTGCTGACTGAGATAGCAGGCCGCTGCGGCCCGGAGCCGTTCCTGCTTCCGCCGGTCCACCGCCTCCCGCGGCAGGCCCGCGAAGCTGCCGCTGCGCAGCTTTACTTCCACAAAGCAGATGGTGCCGTCTCTGTCCCGGGCCACCAGATCCAGCTCTCCGTACCGGCAGCGCCATTGGCTTGCCAGCAACTGGCAGCCCCTCTTCCGCAGGTACTGTGCCGCTGCGGCCTCGCCCCGGTCCCCCAGGGCCTTGGTGGTATTCATGTGCGCCGGGCCTCCCACTTCTTCAGAAAAGTCCGCCGGTGGGCAGGGCAGGGGCCGTACCGATCCAGCATTTCATAGTGGAGCTTTGTCCCATAGCCCTTGTGTTTGGCAAACTGGTACCGGGGATACTCCCGGTCCAGCACGCCGGTCACATACCGGTCCCGGCTGACCTTGGCCAGGATGGAGGCCGCCGCAATGGAGGCACTCTTCCCGTCCCCGCCTACCAGGCACATGTGGGGCGCCGTGATGGAGACGCTGCTGCCATGGTCCCGGTTGCCGTCAATGAGGCACAGGTCCGGCCGAATGGATAACCCCTCAATGGCCCGGTTCATAGCCAGCATCCGGGCGTTGAGGATATCCAAACTGTCGATCTCCTCCGCCGTCACAAAGGCGATGCTGTACGCCTCTGCCGTGGCGGTGATCTGGTCGAACAGGACATCCCGCTTCTTCGCCGTCAGCTTTTTGGAGTCGTTGAGGCCAGGAAAACCGATCTCCCGGGGCAGAATGACGGCAGCGGCGTACACCGGCCCCGCCAGGGGCCCGGCTCCTGCCTCGTCCACTCCGCAGAGGGCCGTGAAACCACTATTCCATTGTTCACGCTCATAGGTCCAGAGGTCCATTTCCATCCTACCAATACTCCATGACGATCTTCTTACAGCCACGGCAGACCCAGGCGGGAAGCCATGTCCGGTTGTAGCGGAACGTCATCGGTCCGTCCAGCACAATGCCGCCATCTGCCTCGATGTTCCGCCTCGTATAAAACGTGCGGAGGTCTTTCTCTCCCGGCATGAAAAAAAGACCGATGCTGTTCTTGGTGATGACATGGCCCTTTTCCATCTCTTTTCCGCAGACAGGGCAGTTCATGGATATGCCTCCCTCCTCGCAGGGCAGGTTCCTTCGCTTTCCGCGATTCCCGCCAAGTGATGTCAATACTCCAGAAGGATCTTTTTGCAGGCGCGGCAGACATAGCCATGTACAGTTGCGCGGTCGCTCCCCCGTATATGATGCGGGCCATCCAAAACAATCCCGCCGTGCTGTTCCACACTGCGCTTCGTATCCCAGAATCCCACTTTTCCGCCGGGCGGCAGGAAGAAAAGGCCCCGCCCCAGCTCCGTATAAAGGCTCCCCCGCTCCAGCTCTTTTCCGCAAGACGGGCAATTCATAGGCGCGCTTCCCTCATTCTGACGCTGCAGGCTGTTCCGTCTCCTCCGGCATTTCCAGTGTGAAGCGTCCCAGCTTGCCAGCTCTGTACTCGTCCAACAGGATCTTGGCCATCCGCTCCGTGTCCACCTCGCCGCCGGAGATCAGAAAGCCCCGCTTTTTCCCGGCGGCCTCCAGCAGGCGGTAGCCCCAGGCCACGTCCTCCCCGCCGTCCTGACGCTCCGGCAGGGATGGGAGCTTGTAGCCGGTCCTCAGGGCCTCCGGGTAGTTGGTGCCCAGGTACGCCATCAGGTGGCAGCCCAGGGTCTCCATGTCCAGGATCTCGTCCTTCACCGCGCCGGTGTAGGCCAGGTTCAGCCCCACGCTCTGGTCCTCAAACTTGGGCCACAGAATGCCGGGGGTATCCAGCAGTTCCAGCCCGCGGTCGATGGGCACCCACTGCTTGGCCCGGGTGACACCGGGCCGGTCCTCGGTTTTGGCAGTCTTGCGGCCGGCGATCCTGTTGATAAAGGTGGACTTGCCCACGTTGGGCACGCCCAAAATCATCACCCGGACCACCCGGTTCTGCCCCTTTTCCGCATAGGCGCGCAGCTTGTCCGCAAGAAGCGTCTTGACAGCAGCGGCAAACTGCTTTGTCCCGGCGCCGCTCTTGGCGTCGGACTCCATCACCGCGTACCCCTTTGCCCGGAACCAGGCCGCCCACCGCTTCGTGGCGTCTGGGTCCGCCTGGTCCACCCGGTTCAGCACCACCAGCCGGGGCTTCCCCGCCGTCAGTTCGTCCACATCCGGGTTCCGGCTGGACACAGGGATTCGGGCGTCCACGATTTCGCACACTGCATCCACATGTTTGATCTGCTCGGCGATCATCCGCCGGGTTTTGGTCATGTGACCGGGATACCATTGAATATTCATAGTCCTACCTCACGCCGCCCCGGCGGGCGGCGCCCAATCAATTCTTCTCAGGAAGCTGTCCCCGTGGCTCAGTCGATCCCCGCAATGGGGCCGATGCGGCCGAAGTCCCGCTGCCCGGTGGCCTCGTCCGCGCCGGGAAACAGCAGGAACACCGCCTTGCCGATGACATACCGGGTGTCCACCGTGCCAAGGTCGCTGCTGCGGCTGTCGCTGGAGTGGTTTCGGTTGTCGCCCATGACGAAAATGGAGCCCTCCGGCACCGTCAGGGGAAATTCCGTCCCCTCCTCCACATAGGTGGGCTCGTTGATATAGTCCTCCTCCAGCAGCTCCCCGTCCACATAGACGGCGCCGGAGACGAAGTCGATGTCCACCGTCTGGCCCTCCGTGGCGATCACCCGCTTCACGATGGGCTCCTCCAGAAAGGTGTCCTTCCGCAGCACCACGATGTCGCCGTACTCATAGTCGTTGTCCAGCATGGCGTTCAGCACCAGCAGCCGGTCTCCGTCCTGCAGGGTGGGCACCATAGAGTGTCCATCCACGCCGATGAGCCGGATGACGAAGGTAAACAGCAGCACCACCGCCAGCACGGAGCACACCAGCGCCTGGGCCCACTCATACAGGTCCCGGCCCTCCTCCTTTTCCGGAGACACCTCCTGCGTCTCCTGCTTCTTCTCTTTCTTCCACATGTCTGCAAAACCTCCGCGGGCGCTTTCGCCCCTGTTGATGGAAAGCCCCCCGCCGGAGGTCTCCTTGCTCTTATGTCAGCGGGCCGATCCTGCCGAAGTCCCGCTTGTCGGTGTCTGCCGTCACGCCTGGGAACAACAGGAACACCGCCCGGCCCAAAATCTGCCGGGTATCCACCGGCCCCAGCTCCGGATCCCGGCTGTCATCGCTGTCGTTGCGGTTGTCGCCCATAACAAAGACGCAGCCCTCCGGCACGGTGACAGGGAACTCCAGCCCCTCCTCCAGATAGGTGGGCTGGCGGATGTAGTCCTCCTCCAGCAGCTGCCCATCCACATAGACGGCACCGGCGGTAAAGTCGATGTCCACCGTCTGGCCCTCTGTGGCGATCACCCGCTTCACGATGGGCTCCCCGTCCTTGAAGCTCTCCTTCCGGATGATGACGATGTCCCCGGCCTCAAATCCACCGCACAGGTGGGCGTTCATCACCAGCAGGCAGTCCTGATGCTGGAGCGTCTCCCGCATGGAGGGGCCGGACACCAGCACCACCCGCGCCGCAAAGGTGAACAGCAGCACCGTTGCTGTCACGGCGCACACCAGCACCTGCACCCACTCGTACAGCCCGCGGAGGGAAAGCGCGTCCCTGTTGAGCCGTTTTCCTCCCCGCACGTGACCGCCTCCTCCAGCACCGCAGTTTTTCACAATAACGTATGCTAGTATATCAAAGAACCGTCAAAATCACAAGATGCCGGGGAAATTTTGTGTGACAAGAAAAAAGAGAGGCTTTCGCCTCTCTTTCGTCTTGGATCACAGCTTTTCCTTGACCTTGGCGCCCTTGCCCACGCGGCCGCGCAGATAGTACAGCTTGGCACGCCGCACAGCACCATTGCGGACCACCTCGATCTTGTCGATGGAGGGAGAGTGCACGGGGAAGACCTTCTCCACACCGACACCGTAGGAGATGCGGCGCACGGTGATGGTCTCGGTGATGCCGCCGTGCTTCTTGGCGATGACGGTGCCCTCGAAGACCTGGATACGCTCACGGGAGCCTTCCTTGACCTTCACGTGCACCCGGACCGTGTCGCCCACCTTGACGGGGGTCACTTCCGCTTCCAGACGCTCTTTGTTCAGTTCCTTAATCAGATCCATGGATGTTCCTCCTAAATAATAGGTGTTCATGCCGCTTCTCTCAAAGGCACATCAACGCACTCCGGCGTGTGCACGGCAGAGGACCACCCTTTGTAGCCGTAATAGGATACCACGGCCAGGAGGAAAATGCAAGTATTTTTTACAAAAAATCCGCCTTTCTGCCGTGCAGTTCCCGAAGAGCCGCCGCCAGCAGGCCGAATGCAGCCGGCAGCAGCCACAGGCTCCCGCCGGTCCGCCCGATCAGCCACAGTACCAGGCCGCCCAGAGCCAGCGCCGTCGTGCCCCCCGCCCAGCAGGCGATGCGCTCCGCGGCGGAGGGACCCGCCAGCCATGCGGCCGCGAGATACAGCGCCCGGCCGCCGTCCAGGGGCCGCACCGGCAGCAGGTTGAAGAGGCACAGTGACAGATGGGCTCCCGCCGCCACCCAGGCGTGGGCGCCCCCCAGAACCAGCGCGCACAGCAGATTCACTGCTGGCCCCGCCAGCACCGCCGCGATCTCCCCCGGATAGGACAGGCGGGCGGCGGAAGTCATCAGCTCCGCCCCAAAGACGCTGACCCGCAGCTCCCGCACCCGGGCCCCCAGCAGCCGCAGCACCAGCAGGTGTCCCAGCTCGTGGAGCGCCGCGGCGGAGAGGATCACCGCCAGCAGCTGCCAGCCGTTCACCAGTGTGAACCAGGCCGCCAGCAGCCAGAAGCCGCCGGAAATCCGAATCCGGTCACGCCAGCGAGACATAGTAGATGGGATTTAGGTACTGGCTGCCCTCATGGAGCTCGAAGTGCAGATGAGGCCCGGTGGCCACGCCGGTCTCCCCCACCTCTGCGATCACGTCCCCCTCCTTCACAGAGGCGCCTGAGGAGGCGATAATCCGGCTGCAATGGGCATACAGGGTGGAGTAGCCCCCCTCGTGGGCAACGGTGATGTACTTGCCGTAGCTGCTGCTCTCCCCCACGGCGGTGACGGTACCGTCGGCAAAGCAGCCGATCTCCGTCCCAGCGGCGGCGCCGATGTCAATACCATAGTGGAACCGCTCCTCTCCCTCCACCGGGTGCTCCCGGTAGCCGAAATCAGAGGTGAGGGTGCCCATCACCGGGGTGCAGTAATCAAAGCCCAGCAGGGCCTGTTCCAGGCACACGTTGTCCGGCAGGTTCTGGTCGGAGTAGAGGACGTAGGCCAGGGTAGACGCCTCCGCCGCGCCCTGGGATGCGGTTTCCGCAGTCTCCGCTGTCTGATCGGCCTCTGCTGTCTGCGCGGTCTCTGCCGTCTGGGATGCTGCTGCGGGCAGATCCAGCCAGCCGTCGCTGCTGCCGGTCCCGGTCCGGAAGGCCCGCAGGGGCGCGATGGCCGCAGGAAGCTGGAGAGACACCGCCTCTCCCCCTGCCGGGGCTGACACCTCCACGGCGGAATCCTCCTGAGGGTCGAACACCGCCTGATACATATCCTGAAGGGCCACGTCCACATCCGCTTCGCCGCTCACGGCCCGCCCCACAGCGGAGAACACGGCCTGCACATCGATGTTCTGTTCCAGCATTCCGGTGAGCTTGGCATTCACCTGGGCCATGCGTCCCGGCAGCAGGAGCTTCACCGCCACCAGCAGCACAAAGATGCTGCCGCAGGCCACCAGCTGGATCAGATGCCGCCGCTCTCCCGGAGTCAGAGTTTCCCGTTTTCCCCGCTGGACCCTGTGCGGCGCAGCCGGGGTACTCCGCCGCCGCCTTTCCGCCGCCCGATGCTGGGACGAGACGGTGCCGATCCGCCGCCCAACGTGCCGTGCCGCCATGACGCTCCCTCCCCTGTCGGAATCTATTCCAAACTCTATGCGCCGACCGGGCGGGATATGCGTCTTTGGGAATCGTCTGCCCCCGCCGAAAAAGAGACCGGGAAGGGGCTCCCTTCCCAGTCTCTTGCACTTGCCCGCTTTGCGGGGCGTTATCCCAGCAGGCCCAGCATCGCCGCACACAGGGCCGTCCTGTCCCGGATGGAGGGGATGCGCACCCGCTCTTCCGTGGTGTGGATCTGTTCTGCGATGGCGGAGAGGGCGTCCACCGTGGGGACGCCGTAAGTGGAGAGATAGGCCCCGTCGGTGGCGGTGGGGTCCGCGATCTCCTCCGGCTCCCAACCCAGCAGCTCCGCCGCCTCTGCCGCCCGGAGATAGGCGCTGTGATTGGCGGCGTTCCGCTCCATGGCGGGGAACAGCGTCCGGTAGGTGACCTGCACCCGGCAGCCCTCCACCGTCACCTGGTCCGCCATGCTGTCCAGCCTGGCCTGGATCACCGGGAAGTCCGCGTTTTCCGGAATCCCGGCCACGCAGAACTCCCCCCGGGCCTCTCCGGCCACCACGCCGTTGGGCCGTCCGCCGGAGATGGGCGCCACATTGTAGTAGATGCCCTTCTCATAGTCGTTGAAGCTGTATAGCCGGATGATCTGGTGAGCCAGCTCCAGCACGGCGCTGCGGCCCTCCAGATACGCCTTGCCCGCATGGGCCTCCCGCCCCGCCACGTCGACGGTTCCCAGAATCACCCCCCGGCGGGATGTGACAAACCGGGGACGTCCGTCCCGCTCCCGGCCGCCCTCGAACACCAGGGCCAGAGCCGCGTCCTGCGCCTCCCGGGCGTAGACCTTGCGGCCGGACCGGGAGCCGGTCTCCTCGTCACAGGTGAAAAGGTACGTCAGCTCCCAGGGGGGCAGCAGGCCCGCCTTTTTCAAAATCAGCGCCCCGAACAGGGAGATAAGGACGCCGCTCTTGCAGTCCCCGGCCCCCAGGCCGTGGGCCCACTCCCCTTCAATATGAAAGGGGTGCTTTTCCGCAAAGCCGGGGCCGAACACCGTGTCCAGGTGGGCGGCCAGCAGCACCTTTCCCCGGGGCTGTTCCGGCCGCACCCGGGCCACCAGATGGGTCCCCAGACCAGGCTCCGTCACCCGCTCTGTCCGGGCCCCCAGCTCGGAGAGCACCGGCTCCAGCAGCCCGGTCACGGCGGCGTTGCCCGCCTCATTGCCGGTGCCGCTGTCGATGGCGCAGATCTGTTCCAGCAGCGCCAGCTGGCGGGGCAGCATCTCCTCCGCCCCGGCCCGGACGATCCGGGCCAGTGTCTGTCTCTTGGCATCCTCCATCGGCCGTGCCTCACTCCGCCAGCAGGTCCACCATGACCTCCGCCGGATCGAAGGCGGCGTCGATCATGCCCACCTTCTGGAGCCAGTCGATGTTCTCCTGCCACACGGACACGTCCTGGGACAGGAAGGGCGCGTCGGCCGTCTCCATGATGGGCAGCAGCACATCAAAGCTTCGCCGTTCCACGGACTCCGTCAAGGGGAAGTTCTCCTCGTCCTGGTTGGCCAACAGGAGCCCCAATGCCTCCTCCGGGTCCGCCTGCATATCGGCAAAGCCCTTCTGACAGGCCCGCAGGAACCGAGTGTACTTGTCCCGGTTGGCCTCCAGCTGGTCCTCGCCGGTCACCAGCATCAGCGCGTAGTAGTTGGGTACGCCGTAGTCCATGACCTCCATGTAGTCCACGGCGAAGCCCTCCTCCTCCAGCGCAGGAACCTCGTGGTTGATGAAGCAGCCGAAGGTGGCGTCCACATTTCCGGTGGTCATGGCGCTCATCAGGTCAAAGCCCACGTCGATCAACTCCACGTCATCCAGCGTGGCGCCCACAGTCTCCAACATCTGGCCCACCGCCACCTCGCCGAAGCGGGTGCCGGAGTAGCCGATGGTCTTGCCGATCAGGTCCTCCGGGGTCTTGATGTTTTTCTCCGCCAGGGCACAGACGATGCTGATGGGCTGCTGGACCACAGCTCCCAGCACCTTCACCGGCACGTCCTCATTGGCCTTGGCGATGATGGTGTCCTCCTGATAGTAGAAGCCGATATCCGCCCGGCCCGCCGCCGTCATGGTCAGGGGATCGCTGGCGTTAGAGGGGAACAGGATATTCACCTGCAGGCCCTCCTCCGCAAAGTAGCCCTTCTCCTCCGCCTCGTAGAGGAAAGCATGGACGGCGTTGGGATACCAGTCCAGCACCACGTCGATGGTCTCCAGCTCTCCATCGTCCTGCCCGTCCGCCGTGTCCCCGCTTCCGCCGGAGGAGCAGCCGGTGAGCAGCAGAAGCGCCGTCAGCAACAGCGCAAGTTTCTGTTTCATCATCAATCTTCCTTTCTTTATAAACTGGATCCAGGTGATTCCTGCGGGGCCCGCCCCGCAGGTTTCAGGACTCTCCCCTCCAGCGGACGAACCGCTTTTCCAGCAGGTTCACAACGGCCACCGCCAGGATGGCCGCCGCGGACAGCAGCACAATAGGGGCGAACACCCCGGCGCCGTCCAACTGGGTCATCATGCGGCGGGAGAAGTAGCCCAGGCCGCTCTTGGCCCCCAACCACTCGCCGATGGCCGCGCCGATGATGCTCATGGGCACCGCCATCTTGACGGCGGAGAAGAAGTATGGCAGGGCGCAGGGCACCTTGATCTTCAAAAAGATGTCCTTCTTCGTGGCACCGTAAGTCTCCAGCAGCTCCGCCATCTCCGTCTTGGCGGAGCGGAGCCCGTCGTACACTGTGATGGTGATGGGGAAAAAGGTGATGAGCACTGTCACCAGCACCTTGCTCCAGATGCCGTAGCCGAACCACAGCACAAAGAGCGGTGCGATGGCGGTGGTGGGAATGGTCTGGGACACCACCACGATGGGATAGATCATCTTGCGGACCAGGTCGCTCTCGTCCATCACCACCGCCAGGGCCAGGCCCAGCACCAGAGAGATCCCCAGGCCGATGGCCGTCACCAGCATGGTGGCGGGCAGATGAACGGTGAAGAGGACATCCCGCAGCTCCCACAGCTTCGCCAGGATCTGGGTGGGAGACGGCAGGATATAGGCCGCGTCTAATCCCATGGCCCCCGCCTGCCAGAGAATCAACAGGGCGAAGAGAAAAATCATGGCAGGTAGATTTGCTTTACAGGCCTTTTTCATGGGGTCACCTGCTTTCGCAGAAGGTCGATGAGATGCTCCTTCAGCTCCACCATCTCCGGCAGTTTGAGGCAGGAGCGGTCCCGCGGGAAGGACGCGGGGACCGGAATCTCCGCCAGCTCCCGGATGGGGGTGCGCTCCACCACCAGCACGCTGGAGGAGAGGAACAGCGCCTCCTCCACGTCGTGGGTGATGAAGAGGATGGTCCTCTTGTGCCGCTGCCACTGGTCCAGCAGCCACTCCTGCATGGAGATCCGGGTGAGGAAGTCCAGGGCGGAGAAGGGCTCGTCCAGCAGCAGCAGGTCGCAGCCCGTCAGCATGGTGCGGGCAAAGGCCGCCCGCTGCCGCATCCCGCCAGAGAGCTCGTCTGGCATCTTGCTGCCGCAGCCGGCAAGTCCCACGTCGGCCAGCGCCGCCTCCGCCCGGTCCCGGCGCTCCGCACGGGTCAGCTCCCCCTGGATCTCCAAGGGCAGCGCCACATTTTCTCCCACGGTTCGCCAGGGGAACAGCAGGTCCTTCTGGGGCATATAGCCGCAGTAGTGCTTGCGTCCCACAATGGACTTCCCCTCCACCAGAATGGTCCCCGCCTTGGGCTTTAGCAGTCCGTTGGTCATGCGGAAGATGGTGCTCTTTCCGCAGCCGCTGATGCCGATGATGCAGTGGAAGGAGCCGGGTTCCACGGCAAAGCTCAGGTGGTCGATGATATCGAAGTCCTCGCTGGGGTACTGATAGGAGACGTTCTGAAATTCCAGCATGGTCATCGCTCCAGCGTCCAGGCCATCTCCCAGAAGCCCAGCTCATACCGGCTGCAGTTGATGAAGATCTCCTCCAGCCGCTGGTATTCCGCCTCCGTGCAGCTCTCCGCCAGGGTGTCCATCAGCTCCACCAGCGCGTCGTTGGTTTTCTGGTAGTCCTCCCCCGCGTAGCTGCGGATCCACTCGCCGTAGAAGGGGTGGTCCGCCGCGCCGGGGATGGCCGCCAAGCGCGTGCCGATCTCCGCATAGCTCCAGGAGCAAGAGAGGATGGCGGCGATGATCTCCGCCGGCCCGCCCGCGGCGGCACAGGAGAGCATGTAGTGGGTATAGGACAAATTGGAGAGGGCCGGCTGGACAGAAAACACCTGCTCCTCCGTGATGCCCAACCGGGCCATGTAGGCCCGGTGGACCTTCATCTCCCCGCCCAGAATCGCGTCCACATTGGCGGAGAAGGTCCGCATCAGGCCGGGGTCCCGGGCCTTCACTACACCGTAGGCGAACACCCGGGCGTAGTCGAACAGGTACAGATAGTCCTGCAGCAGGAACCACCGGAACTTCTCCAGGTCCAGGCTGCCGTCTCCAATCCCCCGGACAAAGGGATGGTCATGGCACTGCTCCCAGATGGGATGGGCGGCCTCGTACAGCCGCTGTGTCGTTCTCATTCGTATTCCTCCTATCCAATGGCCGGTCCGCCCCCATGCAAAAAGGCGGGGTCCCCTTTGGGACACCCCGCCTTCGCTCCAATCCTATCTCTTCCGTGCGGAAGAGACTCCGCACGAATAGCTTGTGCTGCGTCCCTACGTTGGCATTACCCACATCAGGTCAGGTCGAGGGACCGGCCCCTCATCTCAGCCTCCTCGCGGAAGCTCCCTTGCACGTTTTATTATAAAAGCCCGTCTTCTTTTTGTCAATAAATTTTTCCCGGTTTTCGGTAAAAATCCCGCATTTACACCAGATGCCGCTCGATCTCCTGCCGGGTGGGCAGGGAGGGGATCGCCCCTCTGCCCTGAACACAGAGCCATCCGCTGACGTTGCCGTACTCCAGCGCCTCCTGCACCAGCGGCTCCGTCAGCTGCTCCGCCTGGGTGACACCCCGGAATCGCATCTGAGACAGCATTCCGCCCCAGAAGGCGTCTCCGGCGCCGGTTGCATCCGCGCAGTGGGCCCGCCGACCCGGGACAGCGAGGCGCCGCCCCCGGAAATATCCTCTGGCACCCTGACCGCCCAGGGTCAGCACCACCAGCGTCAATCCGTACCGCTCCATAAGGGCGGGCAGCTCCGCCTCGCCCCCCAGCATATCGGCCTCCTCCTCTGAGATCTTCAGCAGATCCACGTCCGGCAGGATCTCCCGCACCTTTGCGGCGCAGGCCTCCTGACTGCCGTTCCACATCATGTCCCGGTAATTCACATCAAAGCTCACCAGCCTGCCCATCTCCCGACCCAGGTGCAGGGCCTTGGCTGTGGCCTCTGCCGCTGGGGAGGCGGAGAGAGAACACGACCCGGCGTGGACGATCACCGTGTCCCGGATGTCCGCCTCCCGTACGTCCTCCTCCCGAAGGAACATATCCGCTCCAGGCTTGCGGACAAAGGTGAAGCTCCGCTCCCCTTCCTCCGTCAAAGAGACAAACGCCATGGTGGTGACCGCCTCCCGGCAGGGCTCCCGCCGGATACAGCGCACCCTGTTTTCCCGGAGGGTGCCCAGCAGGTACCGCCCGAAGTCGTCATCCCCCACAGAGCAGCACATGGCCGCCTCCAACCCGTTCCGGGCGGCGGCGATGGCCACATTTGCAGGGGCGCCCCCGGCGTTTCGAATATAGCTTCCGGGCTCACTGCCCGGCAAAAAGTCAACTAGCATCTCGCCAACGCTGTAAAGGTCCACCAGTGGTCCTCCTTGTCTGAGGTGGTTTTGCAATCATTCGCATCGATTATTAAACCATTTCCAGCGTTCAATGTCAATCGTTTAGCTGATGTTTTTATAGGAGAAAAATGTACTTTTTGTGGGATTTCCGATATTGCGGCAAGCCGCCCCGGGAAATCACCCGTTTTGAAGAGGTAGCTCCCCCGAGAAGATCCGGGCGATCCCGCCGCAGGCCGCCCCCAGAAGCGCTCCCTCCCCCAGGAAGCGCGGCTTTCTCACCAGGACTCTGCCGCCCCCATCCGCTGGGCGCAGGCGGGCAATGGCGGATTCCAGATCCGCCACGTGCCGGTCGGTCCAGCAGAGTCCGTCGCCGCCCAGCAACACCAGTTCGCTGTTCAGCAGATTCAGGGCGCTGGCGATCCCTGCAGCCAGAAAGTCCACGGTCTCCCGGAACACCCGGTCTACTTCCCCGCTGCCGGTTATCCGGCAGAAATCGGCGTAGGAAGCCTCCAGTCCCGTTCGATGATACAGTTTTTTCAGCACCTCCGGCGAACGAACGTACAGCTCCAGGCAGCCACGGCCGCCGCACCGGCAGGGACGGCCACCGGCGCAGATGGTGACATGGCCCAGCCCCAGGGGCCGTCCTCCCCGGCCCCTGCACAGTTGCCCGCCGCTGAGGACCGCGCTGCCCACCCGGTCCCCCAGGCTGACAAACAGCACGTCCCGGCAGTTCCGGGCCCTGCCGAACAGGCTCTCCACCAGCAGAGCGCTCTGGCAGGTGTCCTCCAGGAATACCGGGAGGCCGTACCGCTCCCGGACTGCCGGACGCACGGATTCCGAGGGACACATCTGCTCCCCGCCGGGCCGCCAGGGCAGGTCCGCCGCCAAGCCGATGGCCCGTACACCAGCCGTCCCGGACAGCATCTTGTCCAACAGCCTGAGAGCGGTCTCCCGCCGCACCGCCTCCGGAGCGTCCTTCGGCAGGTCCGTGCCAGCCCGCCGGAATACCCGGAGGTCCAGCCCGCACAGAACACTCTCACAACGGCCCGGGAGGAACGCCACGCCCGCTGCCTTCGGCGCTTCGGGTGAGAGCCGGAGGCGCACGGGGTTCCGCCCCGGCTCCTCGCTGCACACCACCTCGCTCTCTCGCAGGACATCCCCGTCGATCATCTCACCCACGATATTGGAGATGGTCATTTTGCTCAAGCCCGTTCTCACCACCAGATCCCGCCGGGTCCGGCATGCGCCGGTGGCAACCATGCGCAGGACCAATCCGCGGTTGTCCCGCCTGTTGTCTCCGCTGTTTTTTCCCGCTTTCTCCAGCATGACCTGTCCTTTCCCGCGATGCCTGTCAAACCTCCCGTGCCGGAGTTCGCCTCCGGCATTCTTCATTTGTTTACTATATGACGCTCCCAGAGGCCCGTCAAGAAAAACCGCTCCCCCACCCGGAGGAGCGGTATAGGACATCATCTAAATTCTGTCCCATATCACCGTCCCAGCAGGGCAGCCCCGCCCAGCAGCACCCCATAGACTATCGGCTGGTGGAGCATATATACCGGCAGGGACTGCCTGCCCAAGGCACACAGGGGCGGACACCGGAGCGCGTCCGGATCCAGCCGCTCCATCGGCCCGGCCAGCAGGCGGCGGAGAAAATGCCCCGCCAGGAACAGGAACAGCCAGGGCAGCAGGGAGAAATAATCCGTGGAGAAAAAGTCCGGCGGCGGAAATCCTATGTACGCCGTCAGCAGATTACGGTAAAGTCCCTCCGGTACCGTTCCCAGCGTCCAGTCCTCAAATCCCAGCGTCCCCTGGTTCACGTTCCGCAGCAGGGTGAACAAGGCCGCGCTGGCGGCGAGGCCCACCCCCACAGGTACGTGCCGCAGCAGTTTTTCCAGTGGGACCATCAGCAACATGCAGGAGCCGATCAGCGTCAGCACGCCGAACCAGATCTGCTCCTCCGGCATGAAGAGCACCGTCACCAGCGTCACCACCCAGCCGCAGCCGAACACCGTCAGTCCCCTCCGGAGGGGCCGCCGCCCCAGGCTGAAGCAAAATCCGGAGAGGAGGATAAAGGTCCAGCAGATGCTCTGCTGCCAGATGTACGCGCCGGTGCCCCGGTACCAATCCCAGTCCGCGTGGAACAGATACACCAAGTCCCAGCAGGCGTGATAGGCGATCATGCTCACCAGCGTCAGGCCCCGCAGGGCATCCAGGGAGGCGATCCGCCTTCTGGGCCGGACCAGTGTCCGAGTCCCGCTGTCTGCTGCCATCTTCCGCTCCTCCTCTCCGGCGACCGGCGGAACCGGTCGTCTATCTCACTCCGGGGTCAGCCCCGGTGCTCCCGCCGGTACTCCGTGGGGAGCTGTCCCGTCACATCCTTGAATGCCCGGGTGAATTTCCCCTGGCTCTCGTAGCCCACGGCGGCCGCGATGGCGGCGATGCTCCCGCCGCTCTCCCGCAGCAGCTCCATGGCCCTGCGCACCCGGTACTCTTTCATATAGGTGGCGATGGGCAGGCCGTACACCGCCTTGAACACCTCCTTCAAGGTGGAGGTGTTCAGCAGATACCTGTGGGAGAGCTCCTCAATGGTGTACCGCCGGTCCAGGTGCTCGGTCAGCAATGCGTGGATCTCCTGGATACGCGCCGTCTGCTGGGAGCCGTACCGGGTCAGCTCCCGCCCGCCGGACTCCAGCCCCTCCAAATACAGCAGCAGCTCCTGGAGCTTCAGCCGGAGATAGGGTAGCCGCCGCATCTCCGGCTGCCGGTACAGGGGCCGGAAGATCTCCTCCAGCTCCGGTCCCGCCGGAAGGGCGAAGGTCCCGCCTCCGCAGAATTTTTCCGCCAGCCTCTCGGCCTGGAAGTCCGCCTCCGCCAAGATGGGGGGCGGCGACTCCGCCAGATGGGTCAAATCCACGCAGATCATCAGCCCCGCGTACATCTCCGCCGGGAAGTGCATCACAGAATCCGCGCAGCAGTCCGCACTGTGGAGGGACAGATCGCCCTCCCCCAGATAGACCGACATGCCGTCCCGCAGGTCCCAGCCCACCCGGCCCAGGCGGCAGTGGTTGATCTCCAGCGTGGACCGGGCCGCCTCGTGCCGGAAGGCGGCATAGGTGCCCAGGACCGTGTTGAAGGACGCCTCCACCCCCGGAAAGACCGGGTAGACCTCCATCCGTCCCCGTCCATCCGTCTCTCCCTGAAATGTCCCGGTGAACAAAACCCCAGGTTCGGCCGCAGGGCGCCCCACGATCTCCATAGTCCCCTGCGGCAGCTCCGCCAGAGCCATCCGCAGGCAATCCGCTTGCTTCATTCCGCCGCTCCTTCCCACCTCACGCCGAGGGGCAGGCAATCTCCACCATCGCCTCAATCATGTGGTGCAGCAGCTGGGCCCGCTCCGTCTCGGCAGCCTTATAGTAGACCTCTTTCCCGTCCCGCCGGCTGACGATCAGGCCGCCGGCCTTCAGCTGCTTCAGGTGGTGGGACACCGCCGGGGAGCTCATCTCCACCATGGAGGAGAGGTTGATGACGCACTCTTCACAGTGGCACAGCAGCCAAAAAATCCGGATGCGGCTGCCGTCCCCCAGCTGTTTGAAGATGTCAGCCACTGTCTGGAAATCGTCCACGCTGGGCATCTGTTCCAGCTCCCGCTCCATGGACTGTCCATGGTCGTGGGGCAGCTTCTTTTCTTCCATCGGTCGTCCCTCCTTCTGGTTTTGTATTCTACCACACCCCGCGCCATTCTGGAAGAGCGAAAATATGCCGCCCCGCATTGGCCCAATCGGAAGGAGTTTTTGCCCAATCGGAAGATTCTCTCCCTCCCCCGTTGACTTGGGGGGCCGCCCCGTGTATGATAAGACCATAGATTAAATAATTGCTTAATCGTTTTGCTCAATTGCTGAAGGGAGACTTTTATATGAAAAAAACCTATAAGATCGATGTGGACTGCGCCAATTGCGCCAACAAGATGGAGGAGGCCGCCCGGAAGACCGAAGGCGTCCAGAGCGCCACCGTGAACTTCATGGCGCTGAAGATGATCGTGGAATTCGCGGAGGGGCAGGACCCCAAGGCCGTGATGGAGCAGGTCCGCAGAAATTGCAAAAAGGTGGAGGACGACTGCGAAATCTACCTGTAAGCGCGTTTTTCAGGAAAGCACCCCCTCCGGAGGCGGGGTGTTTTCTTTCCCAAAACAATTAAACGTTTATTGAATTATCAGCCGCACGGAGCGGCTCAGATCGGAAGTGAACCTCATGAATAAAAAGCAGAAAATCATGCTGATCCGCATTCTGACAGCGGCGGCCCTGCTGGCTGTCCTGCATGTTCTCCCCGTCACAGGCTGGATGCGGTTTGGGCTGTACCTGATCCCCTATCTGATCGCAGGTTACGACATCCTGCGAAAGGCCCTGAAGGGCATCCAAAACCGCCAGGTGTTCGACGAGAACTTCCTGATGGCCGTGGCCACTGTGGGCGCCATTGCCCTGGCCCTGTACGAGCGGAGCGGGGATTACACCGAGGCCATCGCCGTCATGCTGTTCTATCAGATCGGCGAGTGGTTCCAGAGCTATGCAGTAGGCCGGAGCCGCCGGAACATCAGTGAGCTGATGGACATCCGCCCGGACTACGCCAACGTGGAGCAGGACGGGAAGCTGGAGCAGGTAGACCCGGACGAGGTGTCCATCGGCACCGTTATTGTGGTCCAGCCCGGCGAGAAGGTTCCTATCGACGGCACTGTGGTGGAGGGCGCCTCCACCCTGAATACCGCCGCCCTCACCGGCGAGTCCCTGCCCCGGGAGGTCCGGGAGGGGGACGAGATCATCAGCGGCTGCGTCAACATGACCGGGCTGCTGAAAATCCGTACCACCCGGGAATTCGGCGAGTCCACGGTGTCCAAGATCCTGGACCTGGTGGAGAACGCCTCCTCCCGCAAGTCTCGGTCGGAGGACTTCATCTCCCGGTTCGCCCGGGTGTATACCCCCGCCGTGTGTTTCGCCGCCCTGGCCCTGGCCATCCTGGTCCCTCTGGCCCGGACGCTCCTTCTGGGCCTGCCCGCCGGCTGGAGCGTCTGGGTCTACCGGGCCCTCACCTTCCTGGTGGCCAGCTGTCCCTGCGCTCTGGTCATCAGCATCCCTCTCAGCTTCTTTGCCGGCATCGGCGGGGCCAGCAACGCCGGCGTACTGGTAAAGGGCTCTAACTATCTGGAGACTCTGTCCCAAACCAAAACGGTGGTCTTTGACAAGACCGGCACCCTGACCCAGGGCGTGTTTGAGGTCAACGGCATCCACCATCATGAGATGGAGAACGAGAAGCTGGTGGAGTACGCCGCTCTGGCGGAGAGCGCTTCCAGCCACCCCATCAGCAAAAGCCTGCAGCGGGCCTATGGCCGGGAGATCGACCGCAGCCGGGTGACGGATGTTCAGGAGATCAGCGGCAGCGGCGTCATCGCCAAAGTGGACGGCGTGGAGGTAGCCGCCGGCAACGACAAGCTGATGGACCGGCTGGGCGTGCCGTACATCCCCTGTCACAGCGTAGGCACCATCATCCACATGGCCGTCGGCGGGAAGTATGCCGGACATATCGTCATCTCCGACGTGGTGAAGCCCCACGCCCGGGAGGCTGTCCAGGCGCTGCGGTCCGCCGGTGTTCATAGGACCGTCATGCTCACCGGCGACGCCAAGCCGGTGGCAGACCAGGTGGCCCAGTCCCTGGGCATCGATCAGGTTTACGCCGAGTTGCTCCCCGCCGGAAAGGTGGAAAAGGTGGAAGAACTGCTGCTGGACAACTCTGAGCGGGGAAAGCTGGCCTTCGTGGGGGACGGCATCAACGACGCCCCGGTCCTCAGCCGGGCGGATATCGGTATTGCCATGGGCGCCATGGGCTCCGATGCCGCCATCGAGGCCGCCGACGTGGTCCTGATGGATGACGATCCCGCCAAAATCGCAAAGGCCATCCGGATCTCCCGCAAGTGCCTGCGGATCGTCTATGAAAACATCGTCTTTGCCATCGGCATCAAGCTGGCGTGTCTGGTGCTTGTGGCCCTGGGGTTCGCCAATATGTGGCTGGCCATCTTCGCCGATGTGGGTGTGATGATCCTGGCAGTGCTCAACGCCATCCGTGCGCTGTTCGTCAAAAAGCTGTGAACGCGGAAAGCGCCCCGTCCAAGGCTGCACGGGCATGTCCCGGAGTCCGGCGGCAGAGCCCCAGGCAAAGGCAGCCCTCCGGTCAAGCGTGAAGGGACCAAATCCGCACAAAAACCCGGCGCCGGGAATTCCCGGCGCCGGGTTCTGTATGTACAGACCAGGTCAAAATGCAAAGAGTAAATGTCATTTCAGTAAAATTGAACACGGCCATGACGTTCCCTGCTTATTGGTGAATAGCCTGGAATTCCGTAGGGAACTGCAGCTTATGTGATCACAAGATTTTCAAATCATGTGTTCTTTTCTTTCCTGGTGTTTTCAAACACCCAGAATATAGCGCCCAGAATCACAATCCCACCAATTATGGAGCTTTTGCTCAGGGTCTCTCCCAAAAAGGCATAGCTGAACACGGCAGTGAACACAACACCGGAATACTGATAGATGCTGACCTCAGAGGCCGGGGCCTGCTGATAAGCGTATGTCAGGAAGAACTGTCCCCCTGCCGCAAAGACGCCGATCAGCAAAAGCATCACGAATACCTTTGGAGACGGAATCACCAGATTCGGCAGCATCATCAGTCCTGCGCAGACCGTACTCAGTGCGGAAAAGTGGAAGATAATCGCAGATGGGTGCGTGAAATTTTTACAGTAGGACAACATGGTGTAAGCCATGCCGGATACCACCGCTGCCAGCAAAGCCGCCAGAAGCGGGAACGGGTTGGAGTCGAAGGACGGCTGCATGGCGATATATGCGCCCACAAGACACAGGATCGTTGAGGCGATCTTGACGGGAGTGATCTTCTCCTTCAGGAAAATACCGGCGAGCAGTGTGACAAATACCGGAGATGCCCGGTTCAGCATAGCTACATCCGCTTGGCGGGCGTGACCGGCCGCATAGAAGAAGAGCACGATCCCCAGAAAGCCGAAGAACGACCTTCCCCAAAGCGCCCAGCCTCCTCGTTTGATCTCCTGAAAAACCTGCAGGTTTTCCCGTCGGACCATAACAGCTGCAATAATCAGGCTGACAAGATTGCGGAAGAAGGTCTGCTCAAATGTCCCCACCTCTTCAGAGCTCAATTTGACAAATACCTGCATGATGGAAAAGGACAGCGATGAGACCAGCATCAAATATATAGCTTTGGTTTTTTTGTTTTTCGTAATCAGTCTCTCCTTTTATATGGCAACATACAGCGTGGCCGTCTGCACGGGAAATCAGCGCAGACGACCGGAATACACTTCCGGTCGTCTGTTCCGATCCCACCCGGGGCCTGCGCAGCAGAAATCAATAGTCGCCGTTGTAACTGGTTCCGTGGGGCGTTGTCCAGCTATAATCTCCCAGCTTTTCCGCCTTTGTCTCCTCGCCGTTGGCCACACGCAGAAGCAGCTCGTAAAGCTCGCGGCCGCTTTCTTGCAGGCTCAGTTCCCCATACAGCATGGGAGCTGCGGAGTAGTCGATCATGTCCTCCAGCGCCGTCGCAGTCTGGGGGTTGCCTGTGATCTTGATGGTCGTCATACATGCGTTGCCGATGGGGTTGCCCCGCCCAGTGGTGAAGAGGCAGATATGGCATCCGCTCATGGCCAGCGTGGTGGACGCATAGGCATCATTGGCGCCCTGTGCCTGGTTGATGCCCCAGGCTCCCGCGCCGGGGACCGGATCACCGCAGTCCAGGATCCCCAGGATCCGGCGATGTCCCTGGGTTTTGAAGCTGCCCAGGTTCTTCTCGGTCATAGTGGTCAGTCCGCCCGCCTTATTGCCGGGAGTGGGATTGACCTGGGAGAGGCCCTTACCGCCTCTGCGGGTGCAGTCCTCATTGAAGAAATCTCCGATATCCATCAGGCGCATGCCGATCTCATAAGAAGCCGCTGTGGTGGGATAGCCGCCGCGGCCACAAACCTCCACCGCTCTTCCGCCGGCGGACAGGTGCATATCGATTGCCTCACCCACCACCGGATTGGCGGACAGGCCGCTGGTCCAGTCAGATCCGCCGTTATAGCCGCCGATAATCAGTCCGCTGAGGGGGCAGGGTTCGCGCTTCTGGGCCTCTGCCTGCCGCTTCAGATCCTCCACAGCTGCAATCCCGTCCTGGATGGCCTTGGTGACACCGCCGTCCGCCTGGATGCTGATATTCACCACCGGCCGGCCAGTCTTACGGATCTCCTCCGCCACATCTTCAGGATCTGTCTGCTGGCACCCCAGGGACAGCAGTACCACGCCAAAGGTGTTCGGGTGCGTGCCGGTTGTGATGAATCCTCTGCGGGTCCGCTCAAAGCGATCCGGAAACTCACCGCAAGCCGCATCGACAAACGTGGCGGGGACATTGCAGGCAGCAGAGATCCGCTGCGCCGCATTGTTGGAGCACTGAACCAGAGAGATCACCACCACCTGGTTCCGGATCCCAAAGGAACCGTCTGCCCGCTTATAGCCCATGATCGTCTCCGGCAGGCCCAACTCTTCCTTTTTGTATTTATGGTGGATCGTGTAATCCATGGCATCCGGTGCCATGGAGCGATAGTAAGCACGCTGTTCCCGGTTGATTTCCTCAAAGTCATCGTAAACATTGTGCTCATGTACCCAGTCTCCCTTTTTGATGAACTGGGTGGCCACGCCGATATGTACACCATACTTGATGATCTCGGCTCCTTTTTCGATATCAGTGCGGGCGATTTTGTGCCCCTCTTTGATATATTCGTTGGCCGTGATCTCCTCACCAGCCACTAGTGTGCACTCACCCGCCTGGATAGGCTCTACGGCAACTGCGACGTTGTCGCTCTCCTCAATCAGCATGCTTTTTTTGTAAATTTTCATTCCTGTTTACTCCTCCAGTAATTTAGGATTGGTGTTCTCTTACCGTAATACTGCGGCGATGCGATCCATGATCTCCTCGATCAGATTTCGGGGTGCAGCCAGGTTCAATCGTTCAAATCCATTTCCCTCTGGGCCGAACATACTGCCTTCGTCCATCGCCACATGGGCCTGATACAGCATCTTTTGGCGCAGTTTTTCGGCATCCGGCTCCAGTCTCCGGAAGTCAATCCATTGGAGATAGGTCCCCTCCAGAGGGGAGATCTTGACGTCTCCATTCCAAGTATCTTCCGCAAACTCCCGAACGAACTGGTCATTTTTCTGAATATAAGCCAGGCATGAATCCAGCCAGGCTTCCCCGTGGTCCCAGGCAGCCTTTGCAGCAACGGGGGCAAAAAAGTTCGGATGGGCACGACAATACCGTGCGAACATCTGGTCAAATCGTTTCCGGCGTTCCTCATTGGGGATCATAATGCAGGAAAAAGAAAGCCCCGCCAGATTGAATGTTTTGGATGGAGCATGGCAAACGGCACAGTTTTCCGCATAGTTCTGGCCCAGCGAGGCAAACACGATATGCTGGTGGCCCGGGAAGATCAGATCGCTGTGGATCTCATCTGCGATTACAAACACATGATGCCTGCGGCAGATCTCGCCCACTCTGCGGAGCTCCTCCTCCGTATAAACACGGCCCACCGGATTGTGCGGGTTGCTTAAAACGAAGGCCCTGCATCTGGGGGATGCCGCTTTCCTCTCAAAATCTGCAAAGTCGATCTCATAGCGCCCATCCCTGAGCTGTAACGGACTGTTTACAACAACCCGTTTCTGCTGCTGTATCGAATCAGCGAAGGGATAATACACCGGTCTCTGGATCAGGACCTCATCGCCTTCCTCCGTCTCTGACAGCAGCAGGAGATTGATGGCTGTCACGACACCGGGGGTAAAACGGAACCAGTCCGCCGCCGCATTCCAGCCATTTCTCCGTTGCTGCCAGCGCAGATAGGACGCAATAACCTCATCAGTGACTTTGGTATATCCATACATGCCGTTCTTAGCTGCCTCAATGATGGCTTCCTGAACCTCCGGAAGCGTCTTCAGATCCATATCTGCAATCCAGGCGGGCAGAACGTCTTGGGTTCCAAAAGTCTTTTCCAGTTCAGCTGGCTCCCACTTAACCTGCCCCCACGGCAGGCGGCTTTCAAAGTGGTCAAAGTCAAACGTTTTTTCCATCCTTACCTCTTTCTGATCCTAAATCGGGATTTATCACAGGCCATTAATCTCCCTCACAAAATGGCATTTGACAAAATGATCCTTTTCGATCTCTTCCAGCTGGGGCTCATTTTCAAAACATTCCGGCTTCGCATATACACATCTGGGGGCGAAGCGGCAGGACTTTGTCACGTTGATAGGCGAAGTGATCTCACCCTTCAAAATGATCTGATTATCCGGCGCATTGTACTTGGGCAGCGGGATCGCAGAAATCAATGCCTTTGTATAGGGATGATATTGGTGGGCAAAGATCTCTGCGGATCCAGCCTTCTCTACCATCTGTCCCAGATACATCACCGTGATATCATCGGAGATATGCTTGACCACGGACAGGTTGTGGGTGATAAACAGATATGTGAGATTCCGCTCCTTCTGGAGCTCCATCATCAGGTTCAGAATCTGTGCCTGAATGGACACGTCCAAAGCAGAGACCGGCTCATCGCAGACCACCAGCTTGGGATCCAGAATCAGCGCCCGGGCGATACCTACCCGCTGGCGGCGTCCACCATCCAGTTCATGCGGATACAGGCCATAGGTTCTCTCTGCCAGTCCCACCACATCCATGATCTCACGGACTTTTTTCTGCTGCTCCTCTTTGGAATTGCAGAGCTTATAGATCTTCAAAGGCTCTGCGATGATATCTCCGATGGACATTCTGGGGTTCAGAGATGCGTAGGGATCCTGGAAAATGATCTGCATATCCTTGCGAAGCTCTTTCAGCTGCGCCTTGGTCACGTCCGAGATATCCTTTCCCTGAAAGATAATCCGGCCGCCTGTTCTCTGATGCAGGTGCAGGATCACCCGGCCCAGTGTAGACTTTCCGCAGCCGGATTCTCCCACGATCCCCAGCGTCTGTCCCTCCCGCAGACCGAAGGTGACGCCATCCACTGCATGGAGTGTCCCCTTTTTGGTGGCAAAATACTTTGTCAGGTCTTCTACTCTTAAAATCTCAGCCATACTCAAACCTCCGTGTCAGAAAAACGGTTGCAGCGGACCATGTGAGAGTCCGAAAGCTTCACCGGCTTGATTTTTCCGGTCTGGCAGGCTTCTGTCGCATAGGGACATCTGGGGTGGAACTTGCATCCATCCGGAAGGTTTGCGGGGTCCGGTACCATGCCCTGAATCACTTTCAGCGTAGATGCGTCGTTCTCAATATCCGGCAGAGAGTCAAACAGACCGATGGTATACGGATGCCGCTTATCTGTATAAATTTCCTTGAGGGTTCCGGATTCCACGATCTCCCCGGCGTACACCACCGCGACCTTGTCGCAGATCTTCGCCACAACGCCCAGATCATGAGTGATGAGGATCAGGGAGGTCTGATACTCCTGCTTCAATTTTTTCATCAGCTCCAGCACCTGCGCCTGGATCGTCACGTCCAAGGCTGTGGTAGGCTCGTCCGCGATCAGCAGCTCTGGGCTGCAGGCCAGGGCGATAGCGATCATCACCCGCTGCTTCATGCCGCCGGAAAACTGGTGGGGGTAGTCGTCGCAACGGGCGCCGGGGATACCCACCTGCTCCAGCATCTCCATAGCACGCTTCCGGGCCTCGGCCTTCGAGATCTTGTTGTGCAGCAGGATCACTTCTGCAATCTGATCTCCTACCCGTGTCACCGGGTTCAGGGAAGTCATGGGATCCTGGAAGATCATGGAGATCTTTCCGCCGCGGATCCGGCGCATCTGCTTTTCTGAGAGTTTCAGCAGATCCTCTCCCTCAAACAGGATCGATCCCTTTACGATCTCTCCTGGCGGATCCGGCACCAGCCCCATGATTCCAAGGGCCGTGGTGGTCTTTCCGGCACCGGTCTCCCCCACCAGGCCGATACTTTCGCCCCTCTCCAGAGAAAAGGTGATGTCATTCACCGCCTGCACAGTTTCCTCGTCTGTCACATAACGGATTTCAAGGTCGTGCACTTCCAATATATTTTCAGCCATACCGTACTCCTTTCACCGCTCACTTCTTCAATCTGGGGTCCAGGCAGTCCCGCAGGCCATCTCCTACAACGTTGAGTGCATAGACCACCACCATGATGGCAAGGCCGGGAATGACCGTGAGGTAAGGTTCTGTCCGGATGTACCGCCGGCCGGTGGACAGCATTGCGCCCCACTCCGGCAGCGGAGCCTGAATGCCAAATCCCAGGAAACTCAGAGCAGAAGCGGAAATGATGGCGCCCGCCATGGCCAGCGTGGCCTGCACGATCAGAGAGGAAATAGAATTGGGAAGAATGTGGTGGACAATGATACGCCAGTTATTGGCGCCGATGGCTCGGGCCGCCTCGACAAACTCCTGTTCCCGTGTTGACATAACTGCTGCCCGCACCACGCGCGCGAATTTTGGCGTAGAAGACAGGCCCACCGCCAGCATCAGGTTGAACAAGCTGGAACCCAGTGCCGTGACAATGCACATGGCCAGCAGCATCTGGGGAATGGCCATGAACAGATCCATACAGCGCATAATGATATTGTCCAGCTTGGGATAGTAGGCTGCCAGGACACCCAAAATTCCGCCTGTAATGACAGAAATTCCAACCGCCAGGAAGCCGATGGCCAGAGAATAGCGGCTGCCATAGATCAGGCGGCTCAACTGGTCCCGGCCAAGGTTGTCTGTGCCGAAAATATGCTCTGCGCAGGGCGCGATCATGGCACGGCTGGCATCCTGATCATCATATCCGTATGGTGCGATCTGATCGGCGAAAATTGCGATGAGAACGAAAAGGATCAAAACGATCAGTCCCACCAGCGCCTGCTTGTTCTTTTTAAAACGTCTCCAGATTTCGGAGAGCATACTGTGATTTTTCATGCCGCCTTCTTCTCTCCTCTCTTCTTGAAACGGAAGAACCCGCTCTTGGAGCTCTCATACATGGTCTTCATGCGGGGGTCAATAAACGTGTAGATGATATCTACAATCAGGTTCAAAATGGCCGAGACAAACGCGATCAGCAGCACACATCCCTGCACGGCAGCATAGTCTCGGGCATTCATGGAATCCACCAGGTACTTTCCCACGCCATTGATGGAGAAAATCACCTCTGTGACAATGGAGCCGGCCAGCAGAACACCTAGCTGCAGCCCGATTACGGTGACAATGGGGATCATAGCATTTTTCAATGCATGGCTCAGGATTACCATCCAATAAGTCTGGCCCTTTGCCTTGGCCGTGCGGATATAGTCCTGCCGCATAACCTCCAGCATGGAGCTGCGGGTTGTCCGCATGATAGTGGCAGAGGAATTCACGCCCAGCGCAACCACCGGCATGATCATCTGCGTCCAGCTATTCCCGTAGCCCGAAGCCGGAAGCCAGCCCAGTCCAACGGAGAAAATCAGAATCAGCATCAGGCCCTGCCAGAACATCGGCATGGAAATTCCAAATAAAGCGCACCCTGTGCACAGAGAGTCCAGAATGGTGTTCTGTTTCAGAGCAGCTACGATTCCGAAGAATATTCCAAGTATAATGCCCAGAACAATGCTCCATGCGGAGATATTGAATGTTACAGAGAAGCGCACGAGAAGTTCGTTCAAAACCGGAGTTCTGGAGCGGTAGGAGATTCCAAGGTCCCCCTGAAACAGGCCCAGCAGTGTCCTTCCCAGCCGCTCCCAGTAGGTCCCGTTGATCCCCATCTCAATGCGGTATGCCTCAACAGCTTCCGGCGTGGCGTTATCTCCCAAGGCCAGATAAGCAGGATCACCAGGAGAAAAATAGAGAATTGTAAAAACAACAATGGTTACACCGATCAATATGGGAATGATCCATAAGATTCGCTTGATAATGTATTTCAGCATGGTTCGTTTTCCTCACTCAACCAGCGCGGCGCCCCGGAGGCCACCGCTTTTTTGTACTGTCATGTAAAAAATAGGATGGGTGAATAATTGTTGTATTATCCACCCATCCCTTGGATCAAATCAAACCCTTAATCCGGAGAATCATTTTACGCGAAGTAGCAATACTTCAGCAGCGGAGCCTGGAATGCGCCATTGCGGAAGCCCTGCAGATCGCTGGTGTAGCAGTGGATATCCTCCTGCTGATAGATGGGAACGATGACACATTCATCCAGCACCTTCTGCTGGATTTCTGCATTCAGTTCGCTGCGCTTTGCAGAGTCCGCCTCCATAGCAGCAGCATCAATCAGGGCATCCATCTCAGGATCGCTGTATCCGAAGATGTTGTTGGCGTTATCGGTGTAGAAGAATCGGTTCGCATAGTCAATATCGCCGTTGGTGGCAGAGATGCCCCAGGTATAAATATCGAAGTTGTGCTCCACCTTCAAAGCCTGAGAGTTTGTGGCAGCGTCCAAAGCAACGATCTCCACATCAATACCGATCTGCCCCAGTGCATTGGCAAAGAACTCACCATAGGCCTGACGCACAGCCATGTGGCCCACGTGATATCTGCAGGAGAACCCGTCGGGGTAACCGGCCTCTGCCAGCAGTTCTTTGGCCTTCTCAAGATTATATTCATAGACCGGATAATCCACATGATAGGGAGAGTCCACATCCGCGATGGAATCAGGAATATTGCTGGGCAGCAGGCCTTCCGCGGGCTGACCGACGCCGTCCATGCAGACCTCCCATGCACCGTCAATATCCAGTGCATAAGCGATAGCCTGGCGGACACGGACATCGTCAAAGGGAGAATTCCGCAGATTGAAGCTCAGATAGCAGTTGTCCGTCGTATACTCACGGAATACCACAACATCAGAATTGGCCTCGGCAGCCTCGATATCCACGCCGGAAAGATTGTAGCACATATCTGCGCCGCCGGTCTCCACCTCGATGTAGCGGTTGCCATCTTCGGAAATCACTCTGAATTCCACATTCTTGATGGCAGGCTGGCCCTCCACATAGTAGTCGTCAAAGCCCACCAGACTCACGCTGCTGCCGATAGACCATTCGCCCCAGGTATAAGGACCGGTACCGATGTCCATATTGGCCCAATCCCCGTTTCCTTCCTCATATCCCTTCTGGCTGAACATCACGCAGGTCGGGAATGAGAGGTTGGCGATTACAGGCATATAGGGTTCGTCCATCACGATGACAAAAGTCCTCTCATCCACCGCATAGCTGTTTTCCAGATCCATATGGTCGGTAACAGAGGTGTTGGAGCTCTCCCGCAGGCAGCGCAGAGAGAAGAGGCAATCCTCGGCCGTCAAAGGCTCGCCGTTATGGCACATGACGCCTTCCCGAAGAGTCATTGTCAGCTCAGTGGCATCATCGTTGAATTCCCAGGATTCGGCCAGAAGCGGCTTGTACTCTCCTTCCGGCACTGTGCGCTCGATCAGGGTCTCGTAAACATTTGCCTTGATCTTCAAAGTATCATTGGTGCTGCTTCCGTTGATAGGGTCCTTGTCTGCCATATCTGCCTGAACGGCAATAGTCAGAGTATCTTTCGCCTCTCCCCCATCATCGCCGTTTCCGGCATCTTCTGTGCCGCCGCCACATGCAGTTGTCAACATGCAGAGACACAGCACGGAGGAAAAAATCCGCAGCAACTTTTTTTTCATAACATCTCTTCTCCTTTTTCATATTTTACAATCACCGGTTTTCACCGGAAACTGCCATTTTTGTTGCCCCCTTTAAAACCGGTCATAGCTGACGATTTCTTCCATATTCTTTTTTGTCTTCCGGGGGCTGTTGTCCGCACCATATCCGAGCGCTACCATAGATACGACCCGCGCAGATGCCGGAACATGCAGCAAATCTTTGACCGCATCTTCTCTAAATGCACAGATGATACACGTATCTAACCCCTGTTCTGCCGCTTCCAGCAGAGCAAATCCTGTGGCCAGAGACATGTCCACTACATAGCCATATTGCCCGCAGGGCATTACAAAATCTGTGCGGTCCGTAGCGCAGAATACCAAAAGTACATCTGCTTCCTCCACCATGGGCTGTGTCTCAGCCTGCTGGCGGATCTGCTGCTTCAAGGCACTGTCCCGTACCACGATCACCCGGATATTCTGATCGTTATGTCGGGAAGGCGTCAGGCGGACAGCCTCCAGAACTGCATTGAGTTTTTCCTGTTCCACCTTGCGGGGCAGATAGCTCCGCACACTTCTTCTAGCCTTCATGGCCCCTATGACATCCATGCCTTTTCCTCCAAAAGCCGCTGGTCAGCGGACCATCTCCTGAATCTCCTCCAGCGTCTTGCCGGCCATCCCCAGCTTTTCTGCGGTGCGTCCCTCTTTCCAGAAGTCCCGACCGCAGACAGCACTGGCGATATTGACAAAGGCGTCCATCATCGGGGTGGGGATGCCCAATGCATGGCCCACGGAAGCCAGAGGTACCAAGCCGGACATGGTATCCTCCACGATGAACCGGTGCTTGGTATTGGTCGGGTTGCGCAGAGCGCGATAGGATTCGATGCTCTGAATCAGATCATACAGGCTGTCCTTCGGCTCCAGCTTGTAGGTCTTGACCAGCATATCCCCCAGCGCCAGCGCATCCACGCCCAGCGCCCTGCATACAGCGACACGCTCCTTGTCGCAAGCGGAGATGATATCGGCAATATGTGGGGTGATTCCCTCCATGTAATAGTCGTAGCTCTGCCCCAGATCCATCTTGTTGATGTTCATGAGGCTGGGGATGGGGTGCAGCATGGCGCCGGCGCCCTCAAAGCCGGTCTCTAGCACATTGGCCGCAGGCTGCAGGCAGGGGAAGATGGGTCCCAGCACTTTCATCAGGCGGTCGATATCACTGGCGGGCAGTGTCGCCACCGGCACGTGGACCTTCAGGCCCGTGTGAAGGATATTGCCGACCTCATAACTGCGGCAGCCATACATCAGGTCCCCCGCCTCCGCAATGATAAGATCCTTGCCGCAGCCATCCTCGCCGCGCAGGATATTGGCGATCTCCAGAGCACCTCCGCAGTGGCCGGGATTCAGCATGACGATCTGCCCATCCTTCAGATAGGGCTTGCAGGCATAGGCGATGCTTCTATGGGCATCCGTAGTAGAGACAACCATGATCACGTCCACGTCATCCATGACTTCATCGATCCGGTCCGTAATAACCGCCGGTGCGGCCTCGCAGGCAATGACGCCGGTGACCTTGATTGTTTTGAGTTCCTGCAGACGATGGATTTTTTCCTTGTCGATGTCATACAGCTTGGCGATATAGCCCTTGCTGGTGAGAATGGCGGCCATGCTCTGTCCGCCTGCGCCCGCTCCGATAATCGCAAATTTCAACATCTTGATTCCCTCCACATTTCATTTTCCTATGGAATTTGAACAAACGTATTTTGCTTTGAAAAAATACCCAAGGGCGTTTCTCCTTAGGCGTTGTTTCCATTTCCAAAATTACCGCGGCTTCTGTGCCTGATTGAAGGTGATCTCGTCAGCTCTTTTCCTGTCCGTACTGCTCCTCTCTGCAAACATTGTGTTTTTTGTCTGATCCTGTCCTGTTTTGCTTGTCTTAATTTTATCACATTGACAGGAAATCCGTTTATATGGTATTGTTAGTACTAAATATATGAATTTCATATCTTTACGGGCACACTTCAGGGAGACTGTCTCTCCCGGGCGCACGCCGGATCTCCTGTCCGACTTCTGCGTTTTTCCGGACTGTGACAGGACATTGGAGAGCAATCCCAAAGGCCCCTCAGCAAACTGGGCGGAAAATGCCGAGGCTGTCTAGGGGGGGCATTATTATGTACGGAGGGAGGATCCAACATGACGTTCCAACAGCTCAGCTTCGTGGTAGAGGTCGCCAACTGCGAATCCATCAACAAAGCCGCCGAGCGGCTCTATACGTCCCAGAGCAATGTCAGCAACAGTATCAAGGCCTTGGAGGAAGAATTGGGAATCCAGATCTTCCTTCGAACCAAAAAGGGCGTTTCCGTCACGGAAGAGGGGCGGGAGTTCTTGAGCTACGCAAACGAGATCATAGACAAAAAAATTTTTGTAGAAGATCTGTATGCAAAGAGCCACTTCCGCAAGCAGTATTTCAGTGTCTCTTCCATGCGATCCTTCTTTCTCAGCACGCCCATCACAAGGCTTTGGCCGCAGATTTCAGACGGCCACGGCGGCTCTATCTATATCAGGCTGAAAAAACAGTCTTTTTACGATGTTCTGGATGATGTGCAGCACTGCCGCTCCGACCTGGGGATCGTCTTCCTGATGAAATCCCACAGTAATCGGATCACGCGGCTTTGCAGCGTAAAGGACTTGGATTACCATCTGTTGGGGGAGAGCCATATCAGCATCGTCACGAGAGCGGACCACCCCATTCTGCAGGCTCAGGAGACCGTTCCGGTGGAAGACCGTATGACGGACTATCCCTATGTGATTGCAGAAAACCACGAGAATTTCGGCAGATTTTATGATGATGATTCCGAGTCCATCTCTCAACTGTTTCAGTCTCCCCCAAAATGCATCATCTCTATTAACGACAGTGCTGCCAGCCAGGATATTGTGGCTCAATCCGATGCTTTTTTCATCAGTTCTACCCGCTGGCAGCATCCGCAGCACTACCATTTTTCCTCGGTCCCGCTTAAGGGAGAAGATAGTATCCTGGCCCATTATTATGTCACCAAGAAGGGGCAGACGCCTCACCCTTTGACCGCTCCCTATGTGGAAGAACTGAAAAAAATGTTCCATGGTCTTTAACGAGGATATTCCAACATACTGAGCAAACAGCGACATGGAGCAGCCTCCTTCCATCCTCAAATCTCCCCTTCCGAAACACTTCTCTGCCCAGTCTCATCTCGGCCTCGCATCCTGTGCCTTTTATTACATAAAACCAGCTTGCTCCAGGCGGAGATTCAGAAACTGCTGATCCAGAGTATAACTTGGACCATCCTTGCCCATCCATACCCGGGATTTTTCTCAGATTTTCTTCTATAAAAGAATGATGAATGAGATTTTTTCTGGCGTGGAGGGTATTCCGGACAGCTACTTTTCCCTGTGGATGACCGTTGGCCGCATCTAAGCGGGAACTCTGCTGGGCTATGGTATCTATGCGGCGATAGCCCCCCAGAATAAGGATGTCCTTCCGAGTCTCGTAAATACGGACAGCATCGTCCCCCCTGCCCTGTTCCGTAAAGAGTGGTCTATCCTTCAGCCCGTCTGGAGTTCCTGGCAGGCGCAGGATATGGATTTTACGGGGGCAATACACAGCAAGTAATTGGCTGGACATAGGAATATTTACACAGGTATTGAATAAGATCGGACGCCGCACCAATGGACTTTTGGTGCGGCGTCCCAATATATTCTTCAAAATGACAGCCCCGAGATAGATTTCTAATGTTTCTGAGCCAATTGTTTATGAATGTGTTTTGTCTGGGGACACCGGAAATTTTATATTTCCGCTTCTAACGCTTCTGCAACCGTTTCCAGCAGATCACGGGCGGAAGCCTCTGCGGGCAATTTTCTCCCGCAGGCCACAGCGGATGCAGTCGGATGCCTTTCTGTAAGTCTGGGGCAGAGCCGCATAATACGCCTCCTGGTTGGCAGTGTAGCCCGTGTTGTTCCCCAATCGCTCCGGATTTCTCATGCCGCTTAAAACAGTCAAAGCCCCGTCCAGCCCCGCAATGAGCCGAATGGACCAGGAGGAGGCCGGTCCGGCGGTCGCATCAGCTTGGTACAGCAGCACAGCGGCCTCCTCCGGTAAGTTCATCAGAGCGCCTCCCTTCACCGGCTCCACGACCGCAATCTCTTTCCCGTATCTCCGGGCCACCTCATCGCACTTCCGGCACTGGGGATTGGGAGCCCTCCCAGTCCGGACAGTTGCGCTGAAGCTGCACCAGCTCAACTATCTGGATGGTCTTGGGGGATCTTCTCCAGGGCCTCCGCAGCTCTTCGGAAAGAACAACTGATATGCTGCGCCAACTCCTTGTCTCGCATTTCACGGGGAAACCGGAAGCTGCCAGCCGCTCTGCCATGGGATACCGGGATGCTCCCATGTTGTGGAGCAGATAGTTGTCAAAGCAGTCCTTGACGCAGATCTCTATCTGCCGCCGCAGGACTAGCTCCCGATTTTCCTGCCTGTGGATACAATTTCTGTTACAAGCTGCCAACTGGATCTGGTCCGGGAGCCGGATCGAACCATGACTGTGTGGTAAAAGGGATCGTCATGTAACCCTTGTCATGCTTGCCCTCAGAGCACTTTTTCTCCATGAATTGATGCGCAGCCTCGTTTACAGGGGCATTGGGGAGATATCCACCCATCAGCAGGAAAAGTTCTGTAACGAAGCGGAATTGCGGATGTAAATATCTATTTGACCAGACTGGTAAGGCGATGCATCAATACCGGCAAAAGCCACCGACGCCGTCTTGGAGTGGAAACGGCGGACATCGCCAATCTCCGCCATAAGTTGTGAGCCGAGCGATGGACCAACACCAAATATCCTCATCACCACGGGATATTCCGGGCGTGAAGATGCCCAAGATCGCATTTGCAGTTTTGCAGTTTCAGGGCGGCCAATGCTGCACAGGCCGTCCGGAGTTGAGAGACAGCCCGTTCTGCCAGAAGTCTGGCAGTATCAGTTTTCGGCATAACATCAAAGTGACTACGGGCAGAAGCATAAATATCCAATGCCCTATCTTCGCTGAAGTTGTAGCTATATTTCTTACACCACCTTTGGTATTTGGAAATAAATGCTTTTTCACATAAAACGCAAACGCACTCACAGTTCCAAAATGTCGCTGCGAAGTCCACCATTTCTCGCTGCCATCGGTACGCGGAGGGCTTGAAAACAGGCGGTTTGCGCCCGGAAAAGCCGTGTCTAACAGAGAGATCAGGTTGTTCTTCAACTTTTGAATACGGCTGGTATTGCCTGGCAGCAGTTTCTGTGCATCAATCGGGTATCTATACCTCGCCAAGGTAAGCCAGTGGCCAAGACCGTCGTTTGCCGGTTTAATGGCATCCTTCTTGTCGGTCTTGGCACGGCGCAAATTGGCACCAGCGCTGCACTGACTGCCGAAGCATAGAATCCGGAGGCATTCAGCAGTCAGGCTTCCGGTAAATGATAATTACCCGTAGACTCCATTACAGCACGGGGCTTGCCGGGCAGCCCGCGAAGCAGTGATCGTTCGCTGTCTGTATGTTGCCCCATTGTGGCTGAATCTTGGGAACGAATGAAGCACGTCTGACGGGTGTGCTTCACCCGTTGTAGTAGCGTCCAAATAGGAGAAAACTGGTAGGAGCCATTCCGATGGAATCGCTCCTGTAGAAAAGGCTAAAAACTTCAAGATATAACCGTTTTCTAAGAGATAAAATCAGAAACAACATCCACGAGATGCGGGGGAGAAAGCTGGCGGGCAGAACAGGATTCAGCTAGTTGATGGGCGGTTCCGTAATCGTTGGAAAAAGGGGCAGTAACTGCTACTGTAATCCAACTTCGGCCTATTTTTTCTTTAGCAAGAATGCCGTAAGATCTGGAAGATAAAGAATGTATCTTAAATACCTCATACTTGTACATGACCAGTCACCTCAGTATCCCCGGATTCTTTTGCTGCATCGGTATGAACAAGAGACTCCTGACGTTTAGATGCAGTTATTGGAGTGCCAGAGGCTTCTATCAGATCTTTCAGAAAGCTATTCATATCAATTTCGAGAAAGACTGCAAGTTTGATTGCGAGAAAAAAGCCAGGCATCTTCTTACCAGATTCAATTTTCTGAATCCATCCATGGGAGGTCCCAACCGCCTCTGCAAGTTGAGCCTGTGTCAGTCGAAATTGCGTACGTTTGAGAAGGACGTGCTTTGAAAAGATTCGTCGTAAAGTTATTTTTGTCATAGGAAAATCCCTCCTTATATAGAGGCTTTTAACCATAAACTATAAAAATTTGGACGGACCTATAGTTCTTGTTGGATAGAGCAACAGAAAAACATCGGATTTTGTCGCAAAACACATAAAAGCAAGCCCGCTTCTAGCGAGCTTGCTTGCAGAGATAGATCACGCGTTAAACTGCTCTGCGAAATAGCAGTTTCGTCACCCAATGTCATCCAATTTTCACGTATTCTTGCCTGAGCTTCCATGCAAGATGTCTCTATCTACTCCCCCTGTTTCATGGATGCTGCCGGAATCAGATATCCCCCTTGCAATACAACCAAGAAAATCATATAATAAATCTATAAATTGTGCATTTTATATAATTTCAGGATGTGGTTGCAGGATGGATACTTACGCCTATCTGGCCCATCTCACAGAAGACGGCCGGACCCAGACAATTCTGGAACATCTCAAAGGCACCGCGTCTCTGTGTTCCGCTTTCGCAGCTGCTTTTGACGCAGAGGCGCAGGGACAGCTGGCCGGTATGGCTCATGATATTGGAAAATACTCCGCTGCCTTTCAGCGGCGGCTTCATGGCGGGCCGAAAGTGGATCACGCCTCTGCCGGGGCTTTCGAGTGTCTGAAAGCTCAACAGCTGGCGGCTGCTTTTGCGATCTCCGGACACCACGGCGGCCTCCCCGACGGCGGCGGCCGGGGAGACGCCGCTGGCACCGGCACCTTTTGGGGGCGCATCAATCGGGCGAGTCAGAGGAATCTGGAGGACTATCATGCCTGGCAGAGTGAATTCTCCCTGCCTCATGCAAATACCCCCGCATTTGCGGGAACAAGGCTGGAGGGGATGTTTTTCACGCGGATGCTCTTTTCCTGCCTGGTAGATGCAGACTACACAGATACGGGCGCGTTTATGGACAACAGCCCGTATCTGCCAGCATCGTCCTCCTCTATGGAGGAATTGTGGCGCCGCCTGGAAACCTATGTCTCCGGCTGGTTTCCCCCAAAAGGCGCTCTGAACATGCAGCGATGTGTGATTTTGGAACAGTGCATGTCGGCGGGGGCACAGTATGGACCAGGCCTCTTCACGCTGACAGTGCCCACCGGCGGAGGAAAAACCGTGGCATCCCTGTCCTTTGCGCTGGCGCAGGCCAAAGCCCGCAGGATGAAGCGAATCGTTTATGTGATCCCCTACACATCGATTATCGAGCAGACTGCCCAGGCCTTTCGGGAGATTTTGGGTGATGAAAATGTTCTGGAATTTCACTCCGGTGTGCAGTTCGACCAGCAGGAGGACGATGCATCCAGTCCGGAGGCCGTTCCGCTGACCCGGTCTGTGGAGACGTGGGATGTTCCTGTAATCGTCACCACAGCAGTCCAATTCTTTGAATCCCTTTATGCCTGCCAGCCTTCCAAATGCCGGAAGCTCCACAACCTGGCCCAGAGCGTCCTGATCTTTGACGAGGCCCAGATGCTCCCCCTCCCCTATCTGCGACCCTGTGTCTGGGCGATTGCCCAGCTGGTCCGGCACTACGGCGCTTCCGCTGTTTTGTGTACCGCCACTCAGCCCGCTTTGGACCCCATTTTTCAGGAATTCGCTCCGGAGATCCCCATCCGGGAGATTTGCCCCATGGCCGAAGCGCACTGGGAGTCCTTCCGCCGGGTTTCCTTCCAGCAGGCAGGAACGCTGTCCTGGATGGACCTGGCCGCCCGCCTGCAGCAGCAGGAGCAGGTTCTGTGCGTCGTCAACACCCGCCGGGCCGCGCGGGAGGTCTTCCACCAACTGTCCGGTCCAGGCAATTTCCATCTCTCCACCCTGATGTACCCCGCGCACCGCAGGAGAATTCTGGATGAGATCCGCCGGCGCCTGCGGGATGGGCTGCCCTGCCGGGTGGTCTCCACCTCTCTCATCGAGGCCGGTGTCGATGTGGATTTCCCAGCCGTCTATCGGGAGCTGTCCGGTCTGGACTCCATCCTCCAGGCCGCTGGGCGGTGCAACCGGGAGGGCAAGCGCCCTCCGGAGGACAGCATCGTCACCATCTTTCAGGGAGAAGATCCACCTCCCCGTCTGTTTGAGACCTCCATCGGCGCCGGGAAGATCGTCCTGGATCACTGCCAGGACGTCAGTTCCCGAGCGGCCATACACACCTATTTCTCCACGTTGCTGGATTTGAAAGGCGCGGAAGCTCAGGATGCCCACCACATCCTGCCGCTGATGGAATCGGAGTTCTTCCCCTTCCGCACTGTGGCGGAGCGATTCCACCTGATTGAAAGCCCCACCACAACCGTGTACCTTCCTCTGGAGGAGGGCGCCGGACTTGTGGAATTGCTGCGGAGCGGTCAATACAGCCGCACACTGTACCGCCGCCTGGGGCAATACGGCGTGTCGGTCTATCCGCAGCATTTAGCGGCATTGGAGCAGGCAGGGGCGCTGGAGCATCTGGAGGACGGCTCCGTGGTCCTGCGGGATATTGGGCTGTATACACAGACTACCGGGCTGACTCTGGAGCCCAGCGGTGGAAATGCCCTGTTCATCGGATAGGCCGGAGAATCCATTGAAATACCTATACCAAAATCTGTCTATGGAGCGGTACGCTGCTCCACCCTTCCACAAACGAAAGAAAGGAGTGCATGCTGATGCCCATCTCTTTGGAGGTCTGGGGGGACTACGCCCTCTTCACCAGACCGGAGATGAAGGTGGAACGGGTCAGCTATGATGTCATGACCCCTTCGGCAGCCCGGGGGCTGATCGAGGCAATTTACTGGCATCCGGGGCTACGGTGGGTGATCGACTGCATCCACGTGTGCGCGCCGATCCGGTTCACCAATCTGCGGCGCAATGAGGTGAAGTCCACTCTCTCCGCCCGGTCTGTCCGCACCGTCATGGAACGCGGGACCGGAGAGCTGTATCTCTGTACTGCCAACGACATCCAGCAGCGGGCGGCGCTGCTGCTGCGGGATGTGCACTATGTCATTGAGGCCCATTTTGATGTGACGGACAAAGCCGCTCCCGGGGATAACCCGGGCAAGTTCCAGGACATTGTCAAGCGCCGCATCCAGCGGGGGCAGTTCTATCATCAGCCCTGCTTCGGCTGCCGGGAATTTCCCGCCCAGTTCCGTTGGTGCGAGGAGCCGCCGCCCTGTCCGGAGGAGCTGAAAGGGCCAAGGGATCTGGGCTGGATGCTGTATGACATGGATTACACGAACCCGGAGGATATCCGCCCCCTGTTCTTCCGGGCGTCCCTGGAAGACGGCGTCCTGCGGGTCCCTGGGCGGAACAGCAGGGAGGTGCGGGGATGATCTTACAGGCGCTGACCGACTACTACCGGGTACTGGAACAGGCCGGGAAGATCGACGCCCCCGGCTGGGCGCCGGTGAAGGTGTCCTATGCGCTGCTGCTCTCGGAAAACGGCACGCTGGAGCAGGTGCTTGACATTCAGACGGAACAGCCGCGGGGAAAGAAGATGGTTTCCGCGCCGCAGATCCTCTCCCTCCCCGCGCCTGTGAAACGAACGGTGGGAGTGGCCGCCAACTTCCTCTGCGACAACGCCGGTTATCTGCTGGGGATCGACAGCAAGGGCAAGCCCCAGCGAACGCGGGAGTGCTTTGAAGCCAGCAGATCTCTACACGAGCGGCTGCTGGCGGGTGTAGACTCCCCCGCCGCCCGGGCGGTCACCGCTTTCTTCCGCTCTTGGGACCCCGAGACAGCCCGGGAACACCCCGCTCTGGCGGAGCATCTGGAGGACATCCTCTCCGGCGGCAACCTGATCTTCCGCACCCTGGACGGCTATGTCCACAGGGACCCCTCCGTCCGGAGGGCCTGGGACGCATCCTATCAGACCAAGGGGGATGGTCCTCAGGGAATCTGTTTGGTCACCGGGCAGCCGGGACCGGTGGAAAGCGTCCACCCCGCCATCAAAAATGTGGCGGGTGCCCAGTCCAGCGGAGCGGCCCTGGTGTCCTTCAACGCCCCGGCCTTCTGCTCCTACGGAAAGGAGCAGAACCTCAACGCTCCCACCGGCAAGTATGCGGCATTTGCATATACCTCTGCATTGAACGCGCTCCTGGCCGACCGGGAACACGTCTTTCGCGTGGGCGATGCTACCGTCGTCTGCTGGGCCAGAAGCGGAGAGCGGGGATATCAGGACGTCTTTCAGACGTTTTTCTCCGATTTCTATGACGAAACGGACCTGAAAGGGCTGGTTGGCGCCTTGTGTCAGGGCAATCCGGTGGTCTACGATGAGACAAAACTGGACCCCAGCATGGACTTTTACATCCTGGGCCTGTCTCCCAATTCCGCCCGCCTGTCGGTGCGGTTTTTCCTCCACAATACGTTCGGCGGGTTTCTGCGGAATGTCCAGGCCCATTATGACCGGCTGGAGATCGTCCGCCCGGCCTACGACAAATTTGAGACGCTGCCCCTCTGGAAGCTGCTCAGTGAGACCGTCAACCAAAATGCCAGGGACAAATCCCCTGCTCCCGACCTGGCCGGTGAAGTGCTGCGGGCAGTCCTGACCAATACCCGGTATCCCGCCACGCTGCTGAACGGCGCGGCCCTTCGGATCCGGGCGGAGCGGGAGGTCACTCGGGGGCGGGCAGCCATCGTAAAAGCCTACTACCAAAAGCTTGCAGAAACTACCAAACACGAAAATCCAGACATACCAGAGGAGGTCTTGCAAGTGTCCCTGAATCCGGATGCATCGAACGTGCCCTATACGCTGGGCCGGCTCTTTTCCCTGTTGGAAGCCATTCAGGCCTCTGCAAATCCCGGCATCAACGCCACCATCAAGGACAAGTATTTCAACTCCGCCGCCGCTACGCCGGCCGTGATTTTTCCCGTTCTCATCAATCTGGCGCAGAAGCATCTGAAAAAGCTGCGCGGCTCCAACGCAGGGCTGGTGGTCTTCTATGAAAAACAGCTGACAGAGCTTTGCAGCCGCATTGGGAAAGCGTATCCCGCCCACATGAATCTGCCCCAGCAGGGCTCGTTCCAGCTGGGCTACTACTGCCAGACCCAGGCCCGCTATCAGAAAAAGGAGGAAGCGAAAGATGTCTGAACCCATCAAGAACCGCTATGAATTTGTCATTCTCTTTGACGTGGAAAATGGCAACCCCAATGGAGACCCGGATGCGGGGAATATGCCCCGGGTAGATCCCGAAACCGGCCTGGGCCTTGTCACGGACGTGTGCCTGAAGAGAAAAATCCGCAATTATGTAGAGACGGTCAAGGAAGACGCTGCCGGCTACCGCATCTATGTGAAGGACGGGGTCCCTCTCAACCGGAGCGATGCCGAGGCCTACAAGGCGCTGGATGTCGATGAAAAAACCGCTAAGGAGAAGAAAAAAGCCGATCCGGAACTGGACCGAAAAATCCGGGACTGGATGTGCGCCAACTTCTACGACATCCGCGCCTTCGGCGCGGTGATGACCACGTTTATGAAGGCCGCCCTGAACTGCGGGCAGGTCCGCGGCCCGGTGCAGCTGGGCTTTGCCCGCAGCGTGGAGCCCGTTATCCCCCAGGAGATCACCATTACACGGGTGGCCATCACTACCGAGGCGGACGCGGAGAAAAAGGGGACGGAGATGGGCCGCAAGTACATCGTCCCCTATGGACTGTACCGGTGCGAGGGCTATATCTCCGCCAATCTGGCCAGCAAGACCACCGGTTTCTCCGAGGAGGACCTGTCCCTGCTGTGGGAGGCCATCCTCAACATGTTCGAGAACGATCACTCCGCCGCCCGCGGCAAGATGGCAGTCCGGGAGCTGATCGTCTTCAGGCACGACAGCGAGCTGGGCTGCGCCCCCGCCTGGAAGCTGTTCGACACGGTAAAGATCGCCCGAAAGGACCCGGCGGACGCCTCCCCCGCCCGCTCCTTTGGAGACTACACTGTCTCAGTGGACGAGTCCGCGCTGCCCGCCGGCATCACCTGTACCCGCATGGGGTGATTGATTTTTCTGAGGACCTCCTCCCCCTCTCCGGTCTGCAGCACTTCGCGTTCTGCCGGCGGCAGTGGGCACTGATCCATCTGGAGCAGCAATGGCAGGAGAACCTGCGGACTGTGGAGGGCGGCCTTCTCCATCGCAGAGCCCACGACGAGGCGGCCCGGGAGCGGCGGGGCGATACCCTGATCCTCCGGGGATTGCAGGTGGTCTCCCATCAACTGGGGCTTTCCGGCCAGTGCGACGTGGTGGAATTCCACGCCACCCCCAAAGGCGTACCGCTTCAGGGGGAGGAGGGGCTTTGGCAGCCGTATCCCGTGGAGTATAAGCGGGGAAAGCCCAAATCCCATCAGGCGGATGAACTGCAGCTGTGCGCCCAGGCCATGTGCCTGGAGGAGATGCTCTGCTGCTCTATTCCAGAAGGCGCTCTGTTCTATGGGGAGCCACGCCGCCGCACGGTGGTGCTCTTCACCCCGGAGCTACGGGAGACGGTGCGCAGGGACTCCGACGAAATGCACCAGCTGTACCATCGAGGCCATACGCCCAAGGCCAAGCCCTCCAAATCCTGCAACGCCTGCTCTCTCAAGGAGCTGTGCCTGCCCCAGCTGGTCCGGCGGGAGAGCGTCCAGACGTATCTGCGCCGCGCCATGGAGGAATCGCCATGAGACATCTTCTGAATACGCTGTTTGTCAACAGTGAGGACATCTACCTGTCTCTGGACGGGGAGAATGTGGTGGCCAGCCGCGGCAAGCAGGAGATGGCTCGCTATCCCCTCCACATTCTCTCCGGTATCGTCTCCTTCTCCTACGCCGGCGCCTCTCCGGCGCTGATGGGGGCCTGTGTCCAGAGGGATGTGTCTCTGGCGTTCTGCACGCCCCGGGGACGGTTTCTCGCCCGGGTATCCGGGGAATCCTCCGGGAATGTGCTGCTGCAGCGGACACAGTACCGGACAGCAGATGATCCCGGCCCCTGCTGCCGGATCGCCCGCAACATGATCTTTGGAAAGGTGCACAACACCCGGTGGAGCGTTGAGCGTACCCGGCGGGACCACGGCCTCCGGATAGATGAAAGCGCGTTTTCCAACGCCTCCGCCCAGCTGCGGGCGCTGCTGCCCCAGATCGCCGCCGAAACCTCCCTGGAGCAGCTGCGGGGCCTGGAGGGCGCCGGGGCCACGATCTACTTCAGCGTGTTTGACCAGATGATCTTAGGGGAGAAACCGCTGTTTGCCTTTTCGAACCGAAACCGCCGGCCGCCGCTGGACCCGGTCAACGCCCTGCTGTCCTTCGCATACAGCCTGCTGACGCACGACTGTGCCTCCGCTCTGGAGAGCGTGGGGCTGGACGCCTATGTGGGATTTCTCCACCGGGACCGCCCCGGGCGAACCTCTTTTGCCCTGGACTTGATGGAGGAACTGCGTCCCTGCCTTGCGGACCGCTTCGTCCTGACTCTAATCAACAATCGTGTCGTGCACAGGGACGACTTCCAGTTCCGGGAAAATGGGGCGGTCTATCTGACGGACTCCGGCCGCAAGGTCTTTTTGACCCACTGGCAGGAGCGGAAAAAAGCTGAACTGACGCACCCCTATCTGGGAGAGAAGATCCCCTGGGGCCTGGTCCCCTATGTACAGGCGCTGCTGTTGGCCCGGACTCTGCGGGACGACCTGGAGGAATACCCGCCCTTTTTGTGGAAGTGAGGCGTCCGAATGCTGGTACTGATTACCTATGATGTGAACACGGAGGACCCCGCCGGCCGCAAACGCCTGCGGCAGATCGCCAGGCAGTGCGTCAACTACGGCCAGCGGGTCCAGAACTCCGTCTTTGAGTGTATGCTGGACACTGCCCAGTGCAAGGTGCTGCAGGCCAAACTGCTCTCCATCATGGACCCGGAAAGAGATAGTCTGCGGTTTTACTATCTGGGAAAGCGCTATGAAAACAAGATCGAGCACTTCGGCAATCAGCGCAGCTACCAACCGGAGGCCCCTCTGATCCTCTGAGTGCGAAGGGGAAGCGAACATCGTTTTCCCGGCAGGTTCGCACTCAAATATCATCAAATGGACAGGAGATTTCCGTAAATTTAAGCGTGCGAACTGTGACACAGACACGGCTCCTGGCCATTCCAGTTTACGAAATTGCACATTTGTCACAAAACATACCTGTGCCTTTGTGCTGTTTCGCTGTCGCTCCCCTCACGGGGAGCGTGGATTGAAATACCCTTAATCCGGATCCGTTGTATCCCTGGCTTGGTCGCTCCCCTCACGGGGAGCGTGGATTGAAATTCCTCCCACAGCACCGCCGTCCCCTCCAGCATGTGTCGCTCTCCGCGAGGGGAGCGTGGATTGAAATAAAGCGGACGGCCACACCGTCCACGACTTTGACGTCGCTCTCCGCGAGGGGAGCGTGGATTGAAATTCATGAAACAAGCCTATCCCATCATCCTGACGCCGTCGCTCTCCGCGAGGGGAGCGTGGATTGAAATATCCTCCACCACCTCATAGCCCATCAGGCGGGCGGTCGCTCTCCGCGAGGGGAGCGTGGATTGAAATAGCTCCGTCTCCAGACGGTGCACCAGAGCGGAGAGTCGCTCCCCTTACGGGGAGCGTGGATTGAAATCCCGGCGGCTCCGGAAGGGGCATCCACCACAAGAGTCGCTCCCCTTACGGGGAGCGTGGATTGAAATTTTACCGGGAACTCGCTTTGATGGCGCAGGACCCGTCGCTCCCCTTACGGGGAGCGTGGATTGAAATTTCACGGCGGCGTCAATGGCGGCCTGCTGCTCTTGTCGCTCCCCTTACGGGGAGCGTGGATTGAAATCCGAGCCGGACGAAGCGTTGGATGTGAGGTGATCGTCGCTCACCGTGAGGGGAGCGCGGATGGAAATTCAATGTCCGCAGACAGGATCTGCTTGGCGCTGAGAAAATCCGCATGATTCTCATGCAGAGGGAGCACAAGGTCAACACAAGATTTGTGGCTGATATCTATGCGTGAGATGGGGTTGATCTGTGTCCGAAGTACTTCAAAATCGGAGGGACTATGCTTCTGAATCAGAGTTCAAGAACAGGATCGACTCATATATTGAATTCCGCAATACAACATGGCCTTATCGCACATTAAAAAATTGGACTCCATGCCAGATGGAGGAAGACTACCAAACGTAGTGGTGCCAATCCTAAGAGGTTGGCATATAGGGGTTCAGATTTCGGAAATCTTCTGTTTTGTAAATCGATTTCAAGTTTTTTGTGTTTTCATGTCCCATTTCTATTGCAGATATGAAAATGGCTGAAAACCTTGCTGTGTCAAGGTTTTCAGCCATAAAACACCCCCACCTAATCCGTCAGTCTCATACAAACTATTCAGATTAGGCGGGGGGCGTTCAAATCATTGAAGTGTAGTAGCCCACAAAATCTATATCCCATCTATTTGTTTTCATCTGCACTAGCTTTTCTTATCTTAACTAGATCGCTTAATCAACAGCTGCCTAGCTGAAAGGATGCTATATAATGTCTTCTCGTAGCAAAAATCCGAGAGGAGACCCTCTGTTTACAAGAAAGTCCAAGACATTTAAAACCTTGTGCTTACGCAGGGCATCCGATTTGAAGAGGTACAGCCGCTTTTGAACATAACGGTACATATACTCTTCCATATAGTAGATAGTGTTTGTGGGAAGAGCGGTTTGACGCAGCTGGGGGTTGTTGGATATAATGTCGCTGAGCCATTCCACGCCGTCTTCAAAGAACACTTGGGAACCGATGCTGTTCAATACCCGACCGACAGAGTACAAAATTGCCGGATGTGCTCCCGTCCTATTTACTGCCGTTTTATAAAAGACCGCACAGTCCTCCCGGAGGGAGTGCCAGGTTGTGATGCCTTCTCTCCATTCAGGTCCTGCCAAAAGATACTCCGTCAGGACATTTCCTATTCCAAAACTGATGGCCCGATCCTCATCCATCTGTTGCTCGAATTCGGGGGCCCGTTCGAAGGCAGAGAAGATGTAGTTTTTCAGCAAATCCCAAAATCCCCAAAAGGCGCTATACCTAGGTTTAATATCTTCGGCCTGGATAACATCCCGCAAAAAGCGGGTGAATTCCTTGCCGTATTTCACGTGCTTCACCAAATGGTCCAGAAAGATGCTCTGCTGCTCCGCAGATAGGCCCAGAACATAGTCGCCGAGCCACTGTGTATATGCGTACTCTCCTTCGTAGTCCTGATAGCCGTCTCTGTCCGTGTCCTCAGGTCCGAGCAATGTACCCCAGACCCGGTCCCCGATTTTTAATACGAAAACGAAGGAGCCTTCTACATTACCGGACGGAATCATCCGCTGCAGGGCAATCAGTTGGTGAACCTCAAGGCCGCTCAAAGGGATGTCTTCTAAATCGGAGACCTCCTCTTGAAACAGCGCCTGGATTTCTTGACTGTGCTGCTCAAAAAAGGTCCTTGTAGAAATGCCGTTGTAGCAAAGGACTTGGGAGAAATATCGGGGTGCGAGCACCGCATAGGTATGCATTAGCTTTCGGGCCACATTGGGGGCGGAGGGCCAAAGGATGGAGGCCACACTGTTCAGCGCTTCATTCTGTTTGCCGTTATACATCACAAGGGCCAGCAGCATGAAAAGTGGAGAAGACCAATCGGCGATGAAGTCGTCACTGGAAACCAGACTTGCCACTGCGGAGATAACTCCATTCAACTCATAGGGACCTAGATGGCAATCTCGATTCAAAAAGTTCAGACAGGTCGCCAGAAGTACCTCGGTGCAAAAGGCAAGCGTTGTCTCATTTATAGCCGTCCGTCGCTCCCGTAAAAGGACTGCACAGGCATTTACGGCACTGGAAATGTCGTGGGAGTCCGCTTCTCCCTCCTCCAGAATCTGATAGATCTCATTTACCACTGGCTCGATACCGCCCTCAAACTGTGGGTACTGTTGGGCAGCTTCCTGATTGCCTCGAAGTTTTGCATCTGCCCAAAGCATTAGCGGTACATGCCGCATAAAGTCCTCATAATTGCGTTGGGCCTGTTCGCTGAGGGCTGTGAGATTTTCCGGCATATCTGGCACCACAGAGATCATCACTCTGTCCTGGGACACCTTCTGGCTACTAATCTGACGCCTTCGAAGGTCGCTCCGATAGTACGCAAACTGATATACCTCCTCCCAGGAATCGATGCTCTGGGTTGCCTCGTCAAATGCGGCATACAGCTGTGTCTTTCTCTCTTCCAGCTCATTCTCAGACAGAATGCCTTTTTCAATCTGGTAGTCCACCAAAACTTGTTCAAATTGCTTTTTTCGGAAGGGTAGTGCATTGGTCTCCATCCGCTCATGGTCGAACCAGCGATGAGATGCCAGCGTTCCTTTCAGAAAATCGGCACTGTGCTCCGCCTGCAGTCGGGCGATGTCGAAGACAAAGACCTCCTTGGTCTTCAACAGAATACAGCTGATGGGAAAGAGCTTATCTGGATAGGCAATCACCACACTCAGTACCACGGCAGTAATGGCTGCGCTTGCGGATTTCCTCAGCAGATACTCACAGAACTGGCATATGGTTTTCTCCTCGGTAAACTCGGCCAAATCCAGTAGCCATTTTTCCAGTGCCATCAACACGCTCTCCAACAACTTGGGTGCTACATGAGTACCTCGGTACATCTTCCACAGTCTGTCGCTGCACACCTGTCGCTGTACCGTGCCGTCAGTGAAATGGATTTCAATCTGAGAACATTCAGAATACTCTGTTGCCAATTTGGAAGAACTGTAGCAGTTTGTGGCGTAGTTCATGATCCGCAGGATCGTGTTCAACGCCCGGATTGGTGCCTCCTGTAATAGGAAAAACAGCGGAGTTTGAAGGGCGCTTTCCGCCTTGTATTTCATATCCAAGCTGTGGGACAGGCCGAAATAGTACTCCATGCTGTCATGAGAATAGTCATTATGTTCTCGTTGAGAAGAGTCGCACCAATAACGCTCCGCAAGACTGAGTACCTGCTCCGGAATTGCCTGGCAAACTCTTCCGCATTCATAAACATTGGACAGGCTCTTTTGCAGGAGTAAATAGTTTTCCTTGTAACTATCATCCGTCTGTGTATCTGTAAAGGATTGGAAGATGTCGGTCAGTTCCTGCTTCAGTTCCATTGCGGCAGCCAAAATCACATCGGTAAGGGTGATAAATCGCGAGTCTCGCCGAAGGGTATAGGGATACCGCTCCCTTTTCCATATCTCACTTTTCAAATAGAGGGCAATCCTCCCCGCCAGTCCCGTTGTCTCTCCTGTTTCATATTTCGCTGTCCATGTTTTCAATGTATTAGTGACGATGTCCAGATTTTGGGCTGTCCAAGGAATCAGGCCACGGTTATTATAAATATATTGAAAGACCGTAAACCAAGCCCGTCCTACAGGGCAGGTGAAGCGATACTTGTTCCCTGTTGGCGTGGACAGTTTCTTTAACAGTTCCCGGTCGATGTCACGGCAGGCGGTGTTCAGTAGAAAGACCATGCGGGTGAACAAAGAGTATCGTTCCTGACTCAGAATGGGGTCGATTGCCCGGAAACAGTCCACCTGATCAGACTGCATCAGTGCGATCAGCGTCTCATCCTTCCAAGCCTGATCCAGTCCGCTTTGGAGCATAGAGATCAAAAAATCTGCATAGCGACCTCCACCGCTAGCAAAAACGGATTCCAGCCAGATGCGATACAGCTTCCTGGCTCGTAGAGATAGGCCGAACCCCTCTAGAACCTTCTCGGCCTCTATTCCCTCCTGGTACCGCTGGGTCAAAATGTGTTTTATAATCAGCTCCTCATACACATCGTGACTCATCATCCACCGACGTGGAGAGTTGTCGTAAACGGCGATAATTCCGCTATCCTCCAGCGCGGTCAGCGCCATATAGTCATCGTTGGCACTGCTTATGTAAATGGTGGATCCCCGTTGCAGCATAGAGAACACGATGTGCGTTACCATCTCCTCTCGTCGGACGGGGAGGTTTTCTGCGCGACGGTGGCTGTCACAGATGACCTCCTTCCAGACCTGCTGCAGAAACAGCTCCTCAGAGGATACCAAATCCAAGCCAGCCGGATCTAGCTTTAAGTACAGCTTTAAATAGAAGAAATCCTTCAGGAGGCTTCGAAGATTCTGGTTTTGGGGAAGTGGGAAGTGATACTGCTCTGAGATCGCTTCTAGCACCTCATCAGCTATGCTCTCCACCCGAAACTCGTCATAAGCGATGTCTTTGAGGAGAATATTGCAAAAGCTGTCCTTGTATACGGTACGGATGGTGAAGATCATCTTCCAGCCGTGGTCAATGAATTTATGGACAAGGGCAGCAAATACCTGTGGGCTATTAAGTGCGGAGAACTTCTCAGCGGATTCAATTACACAGACCTTTCGCTTCTCTTGACTGTAGAGGGTAAATAAGTCTTCCAGTTGGTAGTTTCCATACTTGCGTAAAAACAGACTTTCTTCCTCCACATCCAAGTCGGTGGAAGAGAACAAGAAGCAGGCAAACTCATCGCCCTGCTCCTGCCGCCGAGAAATGAGATCCTTCACTACGCCAGATTTACCCGTCCCTGCGTCACCATATATGATACAGACAGCTTTTTCCGACTCCCATAGTACATCGAGCTTCTGCATATCATAATAGATTTTGATCCGCTCACCCTGGCACGGAATCTCCGACTGAATATTGGAACGGATGGAGTCACTCCGGTTTTGGATCTGCTCAACCCACTGGGAAAGACCCGGCATAGGGTTAAAATATAAATCTCTTACTGTGGGTAGTGCCAAAAGTATCTGCTCGATATGGCTTGGCCCCCGCCATTCAACAGTGATGCCAAGGCTTTCGCCGTGTGTTTCGATATTCTCTTGATATATGGGCTTCTGGGTATGAGGGCGCTTGCTGACAGACATTTCCTTATTAATATAAAAAATAATCCGGCTGATTCCTGCATATTTCTGCTTTGCATCCGCAATAGCATTTTTGAAATCCACTTCTTTAGATGAAATCCGAGTGGAAGCATCATAGTATTTCGCTTGAAATCCGGTCAAAAGGCCATCCGGAGCCATCACGGGCTGTGTTTCGATATATGGTTGATTGAAGTACCGGAAAATACCGTGCGAAAGCCCCATCTCGTGGCAGAACAGCGTGGTGACAAGGCCCTCAAAGGCAGCCCTGGGATTCTGAGAAAACTTGGACTCAAAAACCTTCCAGTCAACGGGGATATTCGTCATGTATAGCCCTCCCTGCGGTGCCGAATATAACGTTATTACAATTTCATTATGGCATAATTGTGGTAGATTTACAATGCTACTCTCATAGAGACATGAATCAGATTTCTGTTAATGGTATATGCGGTGTAGTACAATTCATAATCCAAAATAGGGTAGTTCCTTTCATGTGATATGCTAATTCATATCACATGAAAGGAGCAAACACCATGACCTACACAGATCAAGAGAAAACCGCTATCATCACACAGTACAGACAGGGCAGGCCAATCCAGCAATTATGTACAGAATGCGGCGTCTGCGCACGGACGATCTACCGCTGGGCGAAGATATACTGCCCAGTGGTTCCGGACGAAAAACGCACCTATACCGTCAAAGAGTATGATGCACTTCTTCGCAGAGTTGCCAAATTAGAAAACATGGTCGCTATTTTGCAAACTGTCGGCTGCACGGTCCATGCTCCATTGAAGGAGCGGTTAGGAGAACTGGAGTTGTTATACGGCCAATACGACGTACACACTCTTTGTGAAGCTATGAATGTCTCCCGCGGAACCTTCTATAACCATATTCTCCGAAATAAGCGGAGCAATGCTTGGTTCCAAAAACGCAGAGAGGAATATTGCGGATTGATCCGTGAAGTATTTGATGAGTATCGTCAGGTGCTGGGTGCTGAAAAGATCCGCACTATTCTTGTTCAACGAGGTCATCAGGTTAGCCCAGAATATGTGGCAAAGTTGATGAAGGAGATGGGGCTGACCAGCATCCGCAGTACTGCGAAGCAGGATTACATGAAACTTCATGAGCCAGAAAAGAAACGGAATGTCCTGCGTCAACAGTTCCAGGCGGACAGGCTCAATCAAATCTGGGTCAGTGATGTTACCTGCTTTAAACTGGGGGAGCTTTATCTCTATACCTGCGTAATTCTAGACCTGTTTTCACGCAGGGTTGTTGCCTATAAAGTGTCCAGGAAGAATAGCACCCAGTTGATTACCTCCACATTTAAGGACGCATGGGAGCAGAGAGCTCCCGATACCGGCCTCATTTTTCACAGTGACCGTGGGGCTCAATATACCTCACATCGGTTCCGACAACTGCTTCATGAGCGCGCAGTGGTGCAATCTTTCTCCAATTCGAGGAAACCTCATGGCAACGCTGTTGCGGAGTCTTTCTTCGCCACCCTAAAGAAGGAAGATCTGTATCGGAAGGATTACACCTCAGAGGCGGCTTTCAAGCGTGGCCTTGCCTCCTATATCGAGTTTTACAGCACCCAGCGCCCACATCGTACCTTGAAAAATCTGACGCCATGCCAGGTTGAAGATGCGTTCATGAGTGACAAATCATGAATCCGTATCCCAGTGACACAGCTGGGGGGCAGATTCCATCGATTGCGCGTTTTGCGTCTTGATTTCGCCCTGTTTGCATTTGTTTGGTGACATAGTGCCCTCTATAATAGGAACGCCAGAAACCATTGTGGCACAATGGTTTCTGGCATAAAATGACCCTACCTATTCTGAACATTGACATCTTTTTGTTCAGATCAGGTAGGGTCATTCATTTTGGTCCGAGATGGGAGACTCGAACTCCCGGCCTGATGGTCCCAAACCACCCGCGCTACCAACTGCGCTAATCCCGGATATTCGATTTTTCTGCATGATACTATGCGGAGAAGGAAAAAGCAAGTTTTTCGTGTCTGTGGGCAGTGCTGTGGTCAAGGCCGGTTTTGCGGGGGGATCTTCAGGCGGGGGATTTCCGCCACAGGCTACTGTCCCAAGGACTTCCGGGCTTTCACTTTTGGGGGAATGGATAGACCGTCTATCCTCCCAAAGCAGGCGCGCTACCAACTGCGCTACACCCGGATATGAAGTTGTGGGGTGGCCCGGGCGTATTCTCCCAAAAGAGGTTCTCAGCATTTTTTATAGTTGTTTATAGTAATTTATCATCATTTCTGCTCCAACCCAGTTACTTTCTAGCGATCTTGTTTCCACTGTTTCCGTGTATTCCAGCTCTGTCTGTGGTCTTGCATGTGGTCAGCGGAAAAGTTTCGGCCAGAATCCCTGCCCCACAGTGACACCCTAGGTGGTACAATTTACCTCAAAGTTTGAAAAATGGTACCTCTATCTCGAAAAACATACAAGACTTTTTTGAGAGAAAACCGATCAATTTTTGTGTCGCTATATCAAAGAAAACATCTGTCAAGAACTCCCCCCAAAAATCCGCCGTAGTCTCTGAGGCTACGGCGGATTTTCTTGAATGCTCAATTGCTACAGGTGCCCGGATTTTATAATGGCCCTAAAAGAGGTTGTCATTCACCCCATCTCTTTTTTGCCGATGATATTTCAGGTATTGGAGATGCGCTTGACACAACCGGAATATTCCTATAAAGTTAATCTTGACAAAGCTGGCTACCAAAAAATAACAGGACCATACTCTTTTTGATTGCTTGCTGTAGAAACAACCCAGAGAACAGTCCTACAAAAAGTTTTTTCACGAATAAGCCTGATGCTTTAGATACTTTAGCCGTTCTCTCTGCCTGAATGGGAGGCCTCAAAATGAATCTTTTTGATTTACTCAATCCGAGAATGTTCCGGCCGCTGACAGGGCGAAATCAGCGCATTTATGCTGACTTGCTGATGCTGATCTGGGACAGATGCAGCACATCCCAGGACTACAGCATCGGGAAAGGTGCTCTTACAGAACTGGCAGAGACCTATATGGAAGGACTGGGCACGATCCTGCCGCTTGATGAAGAGGATTCCCCGGGCGAATCAGCCACGGATGCCAGGAGCCAAGGATTGCTGTTTGTGCGCCGTTTACGGGACGCAGGGTGGGTGGAAGATCTGGAGGGCGGATATGAGGAGGAAAACCGCACGGCCCTGTCTGCCCTGGCTGTCCGTCTGCTGCAACTTTTTGATGAACTGCTCCATCCCAAGACTGTCACATACAGCGGAAAGCTTTTAAAGGCTTATCGATTGCTCCAGGACATGGAGCACGAAAAAAGCCCTTATGAAAATGTGCTCAAAGAGGTCTCCGCTGACATGGCGGACCTGAACACCTCTCTGCGGCAGCTCAATGCATCTATCGGGAGCTACATCGACCAGCTGACTCGGAATCGGACCCCTCAGGAAGTCTTGGACCTATTTCAGCAATATGAGGACGAAGTCGTGGTGGCGGCCTACCACCGTTTTAAAACCAGTGACAATCTGTTCCAATATAGGACAGAGATCCTAGAGGGCTTGGATGCCTGCAACGGGCAGTATGCTGAGGCATTGGCTGCGGATTACTGCAGAGTGGAGCGGGTCAGCGAGTCGGAAGCCGCCATTGCAGTACGAAGGCTGGTTCAGAAAGTGCGGGATGATCTGGAGATTATGCGGGATCTGCTCTCGGAGATCGATCGCAACCATGTGACCTACCGGAAGCGGGCTGTGCAGCGGGCACAGTTCATGCTGCTCTCCGACGGCTCCGCTCAAGGAAAAATCAGCGATCTGCTGCGGTATTACGCCCAAACCATTCAGCGCCCGGAAGAGCTGTTCGAGCCAGACGAGAGCCCCTTGAGCCGCCATTGGAAATTCTATCCCACAGAGATCCTAGGCAGGAACTTTCTCAAGCCAGCCGTTAACAGCCGAAAACCCACTCCTATCGAGCAGGCACCTCCGGAACCGCCCATATCCGAGGAGGAACTCCAGCGCCAGCAGGAACTGCTGCTGGAATATGTCCGCCAGGCGGTCACTCTGGAAAATGTAAATCGTTTTGCCGGCCAGGTGCTGAACCACCGAGAGACGGTTTCCGCTCTGGAACTGGCTTCCACGCAAAGTCAGGAATTTATCAAAATCATCGGACTTCACACATACTCACAATCCCCCGACCGCAATTATGAGATCTCCGAACAGGAGGAATGGGTCTCCTGCGGTGGGTTCCGATTCCAGCAGTTCTGGATACGCAGGCGAAGCTGAAAGAGAGGTTTCTATGGACGTAAGAGAGGTCGCCAACTATTTGCTCAACCACTGCTTTCTTCCGTCGCAGGCGGAAGACCTGCTGGAAAAGCATTACTATGCGGTCAATCACTTGGAGGAGCTGCGCCGGATCTTCAAGCCCCTTGGCTATACGGTTGTCTACCATTCCGCGCCTCTGAAGGTGATCGCACTGGTCAGCGAGTATGAGGGCAACCAAGCGAAGCTGAATAAATATGAGAGCATCCTGCTGTTAATTTTCCGGCTACTGTATTTGCAAAAGCGGGAGAAGCTCTCTCTGGATGGAGCGCATGTCGTCGCCACAGTGGGAGAGATCCAGGAGGAGTATCAAAAGCTGGGTCTTCCCCGCAAGCTGGACCGGATCACGCTGGAAGCCATCCTGCGGACCCTCAAGACCTACAATCTGGCAAAGCCGCTGGACCGTCTCACCGAGGAAGAAGCCAAAATCGAGATCTATCCCACTGTTATTCTGGCGTTGCCAGACAATGTCCTGAAGTCATCCAGGGATGAGACGGCAGCGGCACTGGACAAATACCGCAAAGCCGGTGAGGAGGATGATGTATGATTGCACTGTGCCGCCTGCGGCTGATCAACTGGCATAATTTTGTCAACGACCTTCTGAATATCCAGCAGATCACCTATCTGATCGGCGTCAACGGTGTGGGCAAGACCACGATCCTGGACGCCCTGCGGTATTGCCTCACCACGAGCAAAAGCTTCAACGCCCTGGGCAACCGCAAGAGCAAGCGAACACTGCTGGGCTCGGTACACGGCAAACAGCGGGATCAGGACGGAGACCGTCCCCGGTACAGCCGCAAGGGGCATACTGTATCCTATGTCGGCGCCGAATTTCGGGATGATACCGCAGCCCCTGGGAAGGACACCTTTGTCATTACGGTCCGGGTGGAATCTGAGAAACCTGACGAGGACATGCGTCACGTACAGCAGCGCTGGTACATCTCTCCCCGGGGCGTCATGCTGGAGGACCTCCCCTTCCTGGGCCCCGACTATATTCCCACAAAGCGGGAACAGTTCTGCCCGAAAAATGGGAAAATGCGGGATACCGACAATCAAAAGCTGGCAAAAGACCTGATCTGCCGCGCGCTGGGGATTGGAGCAGCAGACTCCCCGTTGGGGAAGAAATTCTGTGCGGTATTTCCCATGGGTACCGGGATGGACGACATTGAGGACTTCCGGGAATTCATCTATCACTACATCCTCCCCCAGCCGGAAATTGACCCCCAAGCACTGCAGCAGGAGCAGATCGAATTGGATCATCTGAACGACGTGCTGCTCCAGGCAAAGGAGCGGGCGCAGCTGCTGACGGAGATCGGTACCCTGGGTGAAACTGCCCGTTCCAAGCAGCGGGACTGCAGAGTGAACCAGGGGTTTGTTCTATATGCCAGCCAACAGGCGGCAGAGGGGGCAGAGGAGCAGATCCTCTCTGCCATCTGCGACGGAAACCGGGAGATCGACCGTCTGCAAGAAGAGCTGCAGTATCAGAAGGAGCGGACGGAGCAGGCCCACCAGCGGTGGATGGATGCCCTGCGGGAAAACCAGAACAGCCCGGAACGCCAGCAGCTGCAGGTCTTCGAGGATCTGGTAAAAGACCGTGAAAAAGACTACACGGAGGCCCGAAAAGCCCTCTCCTCTCTACAAAACGCCAAACAGGAGCTGGAAGCCCTCAATCGAAAGCTGTCCGACTGCAGACGAGCACTTCCGGCCGAACAGATGCCGGATGCCATTGAGCAGCTGCCGGAGCAGCGGCAGACGGAGCAGCTCACCGCCATGGAACAATTGCTTCGGGAGCGGGAAGATTCCCTGGATCAGGAGGAATTTCAGGTCCGAAGCGATCTCCAACAGCTGAAGGAGCGGCAAAAAGCCCTTCAGGCGAAAATTGAAACGCTGGAAAAGGGCCAGTTGGTCTATCCGGATCAGGACCGGGCAAAACGGGTCTGCCAGGCCATCAACCGGGAGTTGGCCCAGCAGGGTATGGAGGCCGATGCCCGCATTCTCTGCGAGATCCTGACGGTACAAGAGCCCGACTGGCAGGCGTGTATCGAAGCCTGTCTGGGAAACCGCCGCTTCGACATTTTCGTCTCCCCCCGGCATTACCGTACCGCCAAACGGGTATTTGAGCATCTGAAAGCCGAGGTCGGACAGGTCAGCCTTCTGGACAGTCCTGCTCTGGAGCGGGATGGCGAAAAAGACGCCGCCTCCCCGCAACTCAGTACTCTCGCCGCCAAAGTCACCAGTGAAAACTGGCTGGCCAAATACTATGTGCAGAACCTGCTGGGGCAAATCGTCTGCTGCGATACGTCGGAGGCGCTGGAAGCGTATCCCCAGAGCGCCACAAAAGATCTTCTGCGGCACTATCCTTATCGGTTGGCACGTCTGCGAACGCCCGTGCTGTATATCGGTATGGAAGCCCGCAAGCAGCAGCTGAAAGCTGCCTGGGAGGAGTTTTCAGCTTTGCGCGGACAGCTGACCGAGTGCACCGCCCAGGCACAGTCCCTGCGGGATATTCTGGAGCAATGCCGCCGCGTTCTGCACAGCAGCGTTCTGGAGGATCTGCGCAAAAACTGGGGCAGCGTCCAGCGGCACCAAGCCAGTTGGCAGGCGCTGGAGCAGGCACGGCAGGAATACGAGATGTGGAAGGAAAATCCCATTCTCCAGGCAAAGATCACCGCCGAACATCTCTGCCAGGAAGAATGGACGCGGCAGGATCAAAAGCGGGTGGAAATCGAAGCCACCCTCCGCTCCCAAACGAATAAAGTCCAGGAAAAACAAGGGATGCAGGAGCAGGCCAGCCGGGAGGCGGAAGACGCCAGAGCAGGCTGGCTGGCGTTTTGCCAGCAGGAACCCTTGCTGCAGACAGAGGTAGAGAAAAAATATCAGGACGCAGCCCGCAGCCGTCCCCCGGACAAGATCGTCCAATACCAAACGAATTATCAAAATCAGGTGGATAAAGCATTGGACGAATGGCTGCGGGATCAGCTGATCCCCAGGCAGCGGGAGTATAACACCATCTACACCTGTGATTATCCTCTGGGGCTGGATGGCATCGAGACCTTCCGGGAACAGCAGGAACGGCTGGTTCATGTAGATCTGGAACGGTACTCTACCAGTCTGCACCAGGCACAAGAACGGTGCCGCCAGCGCTTCCGTGAAGACATTCTTTATCGGATGAAGGACGATATCTATAACGCCAAGCGGCAATTCCGGGAACTCAACCACACAATGGAAAACCTGCAGTACGGTGAGGAGGTCTATCAGTTCGTTGTCCAGGCCAGCGCCGATCCCGAACGCCGGGCATTTTATGATGTAATCATGCAGGACAGCAACCGGCGGATCCAGGGGGACGGCAGTATCGAAGATTTTCTGGCCCGCAATGACCCGGCCTACGAAACGCAGGTGGACGAATTGATGGAGCGGATCCTAGCAGAGCTGAAAGCCAATGCCCAGCGCCGCCAAGAGGGAAAGCATCTGGCCACAGAGCTGTCTCGCTATGTGGACTACCGGTACTACCTGGAATATGATATTGAGTGCCGCAACCAGATCACCGGCGGCGTGACCCGCCTCTCTGCGGTCAGTCAGGACAGCAGCGGCGGAGAGAATCAGGCGCCGTTCTATATTGCAATCTGTGCATCCCTGCTGCAGATCTACGACAAATGCGAGAACAGCATTCGCCTGGCACTGCTGGACGAGGCGTTCAGCCGCATGACCAGCGACCGCATCCGCCCCATGATGCAGATGCTGCGCAAAATGCAGCTACAGACGGTACTGATCACCACAGTGGAAAAGGCCTCGGCCATCCAGCCCTACTGTGACACCACCTGTTCCATTATCAAAAGCGGTACGCGCAATGCTGTCCGCCCATTTTATCAGGATGTGAGGGAATGATGGACTACACCCACGAAATTCTCACGGCGATGGTGGATCGCTATGAACGCAGGAAAGGAACTTCTGCCCAGAACGGTAAGCCCCAGCGGGCGGTAACCTTTGATCTCGCAAAGTATTATCCCATATACCGGGACCACCTGAGCGAGGAGGAGCAGGCCATTGACGATGCGGTGACGCGCCTTTCCAGTTGGCAGATGGTTGCCGCCCCCCGCAGTGCCCAGGGATACTACACCAAGATTACTCTGCGGCTGGACCACATTCAGGAAATCTATGAATTTTTAGGGCGGAAACCAGCCCAGGAAACCCGGCAGGAGCAACTGCAGCTTCTATTGGATGCCCAGAGACAAAACCCGGATACTCTCTCCAGCCGCTTCGCCGGAGAGCTGATGGCCGCACTGCAGGCAGGACGTTCACCGGGATACGGCCTTCAGGGGAATGTTGAGAAACTACGGGATGTTCTGCTGGCTCTGGAAAAAATCGGGCAGTTAAACAAAGAGACCTATGTGCGCAACTTTTCCGAGGCCGTATTCCATGACTCCAAGCACTTTCACTCTATTTCCGGGATTATCCGCAGTATTCTCTCCGATTTGACAGACCAGCCGGTAGAAAAGAAGCAGATCCTGGAATATTACAATCTTTTGGAAAATCCAACCTACCTCTATTTGAAAGGAGGCTGGATATTGGAGTTTCCGGACTCATGTATCCGTGTTACTGATCTTCCAGGTGGTATCGGTTTGACCTCTGACGGTTTGAGTGCCATACGGTCTGTCCTTTTGGAGCCCCGGACAGTCATTACCGTAGAAAACCTCACTACCTATCACGACATTCCCTCAGACGATCGAGCCGTTTTATATCTGGGTGGTTTCCCAAATTCCGCACGGGCAAGTTTTCTTCGTATGGTTTACGCTTCCAAACCGGATGCTGTTTATCTGCATTATGGAGATCTGGATCCATACGGTCTTTTGATACTGGAAAACCTGAAACAAAAAACCGGAATTCCATTTGCCGCTTCAGGAATGGATCTTGCTACCCTGCAAGCTTGTTTCCAGGCAGGACATTACCGTCCGCTGACCGCAGAAGATCGGAAAGTCATGCAGTCACCTATGCTCTGTGCCTACCGGGAAATATTTGCCTTCATGCAGGCACATAACTGTAAAGCGGAGCAGGAATCTCTCTCTGCAATGAAATTATAACTGCCGCCCTGGTATCCATAGGTCGGAGGCAACTTGCAAGGCAGACCGTTCTCTCTTGTTGTACGGTTTATTCTGATACTATTATTTTTTTCTAATCGCTTTTAATGAGTTCTAGTCCCAAAGAGGTTTCCGGAATTTTTTATAGGCGTTTATATTGCTTTATAGTCATTTCCGCTTCAAATCAGTTACTTTCCATCGCTCTTGTTTCCGCTGTTTCCGTGTATTCCAGCTCTGTCTGTGGTCTTACATGTGGTCAGCGGAAAAGTTTCGGCCAGAATCCATGACCCACGGTGATACTCTAGGCGGTACAGTTTACCTCAAAGTTTGAAAAAATGGTACCTCTGTCTTGAAAAACATACAAGAGATCTGGACGCACATAAAGTTCCACCCGAAGAGACAAATTACAGCGTCATTGCCAAGGGGCCAAGGTGACCCGGCATACGGTATCCAAACCCTATGAGATGATTCAAAAGATGCCGGGAATCCAGGAAACCGCTTTCCCTTACTTTGCTGAATTGCCAGGCAGAACCGCGTATGATATGATGGCAACAGAAAGCGAGGAGGTGCTGTCATGCCCGTATGGATGTCACTCAAATGCCCTTTGCAAAGCTCTATCCTCTGCTGGTGGCAAAAGCGGAGCGGAAAGGCCGCACGCGAGAAGAGGTGGACCAGGTCACAACCTGGCTCACCGGCTACACCGCCGGAGACATCGCCCGTCTGGAACAGTCCACGGTCAGTTACGGTGACTTCTTTCTGAACGCTCCGGTTCTAAAACCCAATCGCACAATTCAACATCCGGTCAATGGTGGAGGTGCTCCTCTCCGTTTTTCCGGTGACCGTCTTGATGCCGTGAGATTCCAGATACTTTTTATCTTCCGGACGCCGTTTCCCTGGATGTAGAGGTCAAAAATCTTTCGGATGATCTCGGCCTCCTCCAGTACGATCTGCAGCACTCCATTCGGCCCCTTAGTATAGCTCAGAAACTGTATGTAATTCAAAATGGTTTTCCCGCTCCGCATGCGATTCTGAATGCCAAACTTAATGTTCTCGCTGCGAGTTTGGCTCTCCACTTGTGCAGAGGCAGCATACAGATCGATCACGCTGTCTGGCGGCTTCATGGTAAAGATACCTCCTAACTCAATGTAAATTCCTACGTTCATTTATTTCAGCTTTCTGATTGTGCTAATAGCTTCCCGGGCATCTCTTCCAAAGCGGCTGAGCGATTTGACAAGGATCAAATGGATCTTCCCTCTCCGGCAGCCTCTCAGGATCTTCCGATAGCCTGAGCGGTTTTTCGTGTGCAATCTCGACGCTTGGTCCGCGCAAACAGCCACGAATCGCCACAAGGGATTACTCTGAATGAAAGCTGTATAATACGCGATCTGGTTTTCCAGGCTTGAATTTTGTTCCTCCTGATTCGTGCTGGTACGGCAATAGGTTGCCCCCCGCAACTGCTGATTCCAAATAGGGTGGTCCTCCTGCGTCTGCGGGATCTCAATCACATGTTGAAACATAAGAACCCCTCCATGATACATACTGTCGATCAGTTTATCATGGAGGGGTAGAAAATGAAAAAGCTACATTTCAGTTCAAGGAACTAAAATATAGCTTTTAACATGTATTGTGCGACTATTATAGATGTCGCTTGAGAGCCTTTATTCATTAGATCTAAAAAAATAGATCTAAAAAGTATAATGGTAGCATTAGTTATTATTTATTTCATAGAGTTCTATCTCTTGTTCCTTTACATATACCCCAATATACTGAAGCCAGTTGGATGAGCTACCTCCGATGACCAACAAAATTGGTTCTGGACATCCTAGGTCTTCGTCTTTAGATAAATTGACCATTGTTTTCAAATCTAGTGCAGATGGCTTAGGAGAAGCATTGGGATGATAATGCCACTCCCCTAAATAATATTGCTGCTTTTGCCACGCTCTTTTTAGCTTCGTAATAATGCCCCGCGTACTCCGTACGAATGAACACAAAGTTTGCTTGGATTCTGCTGGAGCTCCTGTTATAGTGGTTATTTCTGCCCATTTCAAATCATCAGAGTATCTGCCGATGAGGATTCCGCCTGTCTCATAAGGATATGAATTCATACATAAACTATGAATATACTCTAGCTCCTGATCCGGCAACTTAACACCATAGCTTCCATTAAAGCTCTCGTAATATTTAAAGGTCTCAATTTTCTCGATATTCATATTGTTTCTCAATCAATCGCAGGCCATTAAAAAGTCCATCTTCAGTCTGTGTTTCATAGATTAATGAGATCCCTTTTTCTGTTGAATTTTGTACAAAAGCTTCTAATGCCTTGACTGTGGTACAAGCGGCAAACCACATATCATCTGCCCTGGCAGGAAATAATGGATGCCAGCAGCCAATGCCATCCCGAGGAAGCGCATCTAGATTAAAATCATTGGAATCTTTTTGAAAATATGGTTCGACTAAATTAAGAAAATTTTCAAAGTGAGGCAGTTTTGTCCTTTGAATATTAATATACAGTCGTTTTGCACCAAGTCCAACAGAACTTGAGCAGAATACAATTTTTCGCTTCCACTCTGTTGCAGATAATAACGCCAATACTTGATCCTCGCCAGTGGAATCAATGATAATATCAAAACTGCTCAAGTCTGGTACTAATGCCCCAGTTTCATCTATATCTAAATACCTTTCTGCATAAGTAGTGTGAATGTTAGGGTCAATATTCGTTAACCTTTTAGCTACAAGTTTACTTTTGGACTGATAAAGATCTGTCATACATAAAGTATGACGGCAAAGATTTCCCATTTCTAAAGCATTTCCATCGATACAGGTGAGTTGTGTTACCCCAGCACGAGTCAACAGTTCTGCAATAGAAGCGCCCAAGCTACCGAGCCCAATCATAACTATACGCTGATTCGCAAGCCTATTTGCAAGCTTTCCACGCCCCTTAATCGTGCGTGCGCTCCAGTTTTCGCTGCGAATCCATGATAGTTCCATACTATCCAGGAATATCTTTGCTTTGTCATTCATCCACCAGCCCGCTTCACTCGGGCGGTAGCCTTTTCTTGCTCCGTAAGTCTGAGGAATGCTAAGTCGCTTGCCAGAATGAAAAACTCTATTTGTATATTTTCCGCAGGATAGAGCAGGAAGCTCTATAGCCTGCCAAGTCATCTCGTGGGAATCTTCACCGATATGTGCTGGGATTGGAAAACCAACCAAAAGCAGATGCCGCCTCCCATCTCTGGCTTTGGGGGCAAATGATTTCAAAATGGCCAGCAAATCAATGCCCTGATTAGTGCATATCTGCTTCAACTGACATAGGTTAGTGGGAACTTGCCAGTTATTAATAACTGGTACTTCTTTTAATCTGATCCAAAGTGCATTTTCATAGTTTTTTTCCCTTATTGCCGTTCCCCAAACCGGTTGATAGATTACCTTCTGAGAATCAATGGAGCGAAAGCTCCGAATCATTGCTATGGATTGCTCTGATGAAAGTTGCCTACGAACGATTCTTGCAATTCCACAACGCTCATCCGTACTTTCCCAGATCATCATGGAAACACAATCCTCTTGAAAAGCAAAGACTGTCTGTATATGAGAGACTGGAAAATCTGGTAACTCAAAGGCATCCCCATTTTTTATTAATCTCTCTTCTGCAGCCGCACGGAGCCACAAAACAGCTCTTTGCATATTCCAAAAGAGCCGTTCATCAACTGTGAACGGCTCTTTTTCAGGAACGCGGATGCCAAGAGTCTGATCAATAAGATCAACACAGAGTTTTCCTTTACGCCACAAATGGTTTTCTTCCTCAAAAGCATTGATCGATTGATGTGGAAATGTATTTGTTATACTATTTTTGCAGCTCGGATATATAGCAATAGTTCCAAAGGGATAAACAGTTTCCGCAGTAACAAACCATTCTGTTACTCTGGGAATATCTTTGCCATCATGGTCCAAACAAACCCTAATGTGAAGATAAAAACGTTTTGTAACTACATCCCAAGTCCAATCTTTCAGCAAAATTATTTCTGGTATTTCTTCAATCCGGCGCCGCCCGCGTCGCAAATTCTCAGTTGGATTCTGACTCATCCAAACCTCCCAACAGGAACGCCCTTACTTTCCTGTACTCTCGGAGTAAATCCTCCGTTTTTTCTATAATAGGATGGAAATTCATCGCAATCTTTGAAGAAAGATTTCCAAAGGTTAACACTCTCTTCTATATCAGCGCTATCATAAGCTGCTCTAGCAAGTCTTGCACCGCCGCAAACCGCCTTATAGAAAGTGTCATAATCCTCATCTGAGAGCATCTCAAATACGTCATGCTCAGGAACCCCCCGGTCTGGGAGGAATGGCTTTTTAGGATAACATTCCGCAATGCACTCCAAGGTTCCGACGATGCCCTCTGCAACACTTGTGATTCCATCTGGACAACACTCTCCCACAAAATGTTCCAACGGATAGCTTTTCGGATGCTTGAGGCTAGGTAGTTCCAATCGTCGCCACCATTTGATCGCTTTAACTACATTTACATAATTACCTTTGCAAATTTGATTTTTTCTCTTGGTCCAACGGATCTGCTCTAAAGGATGCGTTCGATACCATTGATTTTCGACATTATCTGGAATCAGTAAAGGCTCCGCCCTCCATTGTTGGCCAGTAGAATCACTTTCGAAAAATCTTTCCAGTGAATCTAAGCGGTAATTTTCCAAAAGTGACTGCTGATAGCCCGAGAGATCATCGACTGTGAATGCGGATGAAAGGCCAGCACATTCAATGGCCCTTTTCACCTCTTCGCTGGGAGCTGCGGTAATTACTAGATCCATATCTACTTCGGGCAAAGAAATACCGATCGAACGCTTTTGCTGTTCGTAGTTCTGATAGTACTTCTTTACAAAGGGTGTAATTATGGCAAATGCTTCTTGGGCAGAAACGGTATCATGATCAATATTAGTAACTACAATTACATCTACATCCACCTTTTTTCCTGGTGCTGGTTTAATACAAGTTGACCTAGCATAGCTACCCTGTAAAAAACTTTCAACGAGTAAATCTTTTGTAAGGTCATCAGATTTGAGTTGTTCTCGAAGCTCGGTGTGTGCGGAGATCAACGCTTTTTTCAAACTGTCAGGTAGCCGAATATTAGTCAAGAAATCCTGAAAATAAGTTTGTATTGCGCTCATTCAAGTCCTCCTTTCCCGTCAAACTGAATGGACGGTATGTAAGAGCAGTTGCCTCGTTGTTCAAAATCATATTCGTACAGAATACACTTTCCAAATGGACGGGATACTTGCCCAAGATGAAACATAAACGCATTAGGCGCGGCAGCAAAAATATGGAGATATGCTCGCCTTTCAACGGTGCTTCGTCCTGCCAATGCGGCATAAACTTCCATTGCCAGTTTTGAGGAGTGGGTGCCATTTTGAATAGAAAAGCCAGTGCTACCTGTGTCCTCTGGTGAGAAATTAATAATCCGTCCAACGTGAACCCCCTGTTCTTTCAGGTATCGCTCCACATCAGAGCAAATATTGTGCCTCACGTTGAGGATAAGCGCGGTGTCAAATGTATCTTCATCTCTTGCTATATGTTCTACCTTCCAATTCTGATATTGGGTTCGATCGCATTTGTCAAATTCCCATATTTCTGGTCCCAAAATTGTTTTTTGAACAGGACAAATATCCACACCGGATTTAGTATCAAAAACACGACCTGCAGCAAAAGCGATGGAACCATGGGCTTCCAGCATAATTTGGTAAGCTTGCTGCACCTCTGTATTTTCTCTCAAAAAATCTTGAACAGGCTTACCGATATCAACCGTCCAGTCAAAATCCGGTTTCAAAAATCTACCTTCAAATTTGTCTTGTAAATCTAACAGAATTGACGTCTCTTGGGTAAGTCTTTCAGAACCTCTTGAAAAACACAAAATTCCAATTGCTTTTCGTACCTTGGTGTACTTCTTGATAATTAATTCGATTCGCTTGTTCAACTCCAGGCTGAAAATTGTTCGATCGGTATAGCCATCTTTTGTTGATTGAAGAAGTTCCTCCTCAACCATTGCGTCCACAAGTAAAGATACTTGGGGATGCTCCAAGGAATGTCCACTATCATATGCATATTTCCAAAGAGCCTCTCGAACAAGGCTCTTCAAACTATCTGGATCGAATGGCAACACTTTAAAATCCACATTAATATCTTTTAGTAATTGAGTTTCAAATTTTTCTAACTGTTTTTTACCTGTTGCATCCAACTTACCCGTTTGAAACTTGGTAATAGCGTTCATAAAATCCACAGCTGATACCGCACAATTTCCGATTAAAACCAAGCAATACCGCTGGCAGGGATAATCAGTGATGATATCTTTTAACCACTTAGAAATATCGCCCTTTGAAAAAGAGTTGACCGTCGATTTAACTTGGATCGCATCTGTAATTGTATCTGCGCTCTTTAAAGCAATATCTACCTTGTCACCTTCTGTTGGAAATTCAATGTAAATCCTATCCCAATCATTTCGCCTTAATGCTTCTAGAACAGCAACAATCCCTTGATATAGATAACCTCTGCCGCCTTCTTTTCCGCCCATAATACGCCTTTCTATTTATTGAAAGAGTACAACCAACTGATTACAATATATTGTACGAAGAGGTGGTAATAAAGTCAACATATCAAGGAATTATTTACCAATTATTAATAGTTTAAATAGAATGTGCTATACAACACATCATTCAATTATCAACTGCATGACTTTTACTTAATGTAAAAAATTACATTAGCCCGGGCGGTTTTGGGTGTGCTGTCCCGATGCCTGGCCGGCGTAAACAGCTGCAAACCGCCACTTGGGATTACTCTGAATGAAAGCTGTATAATACGCAATCTGTTTTTCCAGGCTTGAATTTTGTTTCTCCTGATTCGTGCTGGTACGGCAATAGGCTGCAACCCGCAGCTGCTGGTCTCAAATAGGATGGTCCTTCTGCGTATACGGGATCTTGATCACATGTTGAAACATAAGAAGCCCTCCATGATACATACTGTCGACCAGTTTGTCATGAAGGGCGGGAAAATGAAAAAGCTGCATTTCGGTTCAAAGAACCAAAATGCAGCTTTTAACATAGTCTGAATGTCATTAAAGGATCTGTGGAAATCCAGTAATATCAATGGTTTGTAAGCAGTCGGCAAAAGGCTTCATCTTAAATTGTACGCTCCCACACTTTCACTTGCGTGATTACATCACGCAGACGATCACCACCAACCATATACTCCAGAATTTCGTCGGCGGTATCACACCATTTCTCAGTACGAGTGTTTACTTCCACAGAGCCAGCCTGACAAATCACCATTTTAGGCGCTGCATCTGCCGCAGGAGAAATACAGCCAAAGCAACAGTACAGCACGCCATTCCACTCGAACTGGACTTCGCCGCCGCGCCGCATACACTGTTTGAAATCACTGATTGTTTTAAACCTATTATCTTCAAGGCTGTTTGTGCCGACCCATGTTGCCATGTTCGTGTTCCTCCCGTATAAAAAGCTCTTGGTAGTCTGTTCTTTGCCGAAGTGAAAGCCTGACTGATCCCATATGATGCTATGTTGGTGTGGAACTTCATGATACTTGGGGAAACCATGGTTTGTATGGTGAATTTCCAAATATGCTTTTCCGTCAGGACCAATCAGCGTTTCAATAAGCTCTCCTTTTGCCGTATAGGTATATTTTGTTTCGCCCGGCTCACCCCAGAATCGCTCATCCTCTGGTTTTGACGGTTTGATTTCTCCGCCGTAGGCGCTTCCTCCGCCTTTTCCAATTAGGTACGGCTCTATTGTATCACGATTATTACTGGATGTGCCGCCAATTTTAAAGGCATCCAAATCTTCACGATGGAAACTTCGTTCATAGTTCATATACCGCCAAGAACTGCGTTCGTAATCCACATGGATAATGTTGCCCTGCATTTCGGGAAACGGTGTATTATAACAGATAATTTTTTCCGGATCAATGCGCCGCAGCATCTCGTTGTATCCTGCCATGAACCATTCTTTCTGGTCGCAGCGGTTGTCATGCTCTGAGGCCATATAAGTGGAGACAGCAACAACGCTTCCTTTTTCAATCCCTTCAAAGCAGAAATCAAACGTGGATTCATCTCCCCAGTTGACAGTTGGAATGACCCGGAGCCCTTTGGATGCCCAGTAAGCGCCGCACCAGCGATTACGAAATACATTGTAAAGTTGCATAACAGGCGCCATCTCCAGGTACATACTGAAATCCGGCGACAGCACCGCGCGGTAGCGGGAGAGTTTTTCAATGTCATTGTCCGGGTTCTTCCAGACCCTCTCAAAGCGATAGTCATATAGGAAGAAGTGTACCATGCGGTCTAGGTGATTCTGGTCCTCCAAATGGGTTTTGTCAAAACCGATCAACAAAAGATCATCGAAGTCTCCGGGACTTTCTTGGAACTTAGGAATGATGGGGATTTTTAACTTTCCTTTGCCGGGAAACTGGTTGCGAAGCAGTTTCTGACTGGTTCGGTAGTTGTAATTTTCTTCGGTCATAGATAGCCCTCCTGTATGTAGTAAGGAACAAGTCCTTCTGCATACAGGTTCCCAAACAAAAAAAGTTGCACATTCCTGTGCAACAACATGAGAAAATTTACAAATTGGCAGTAAAAAATCGGAGTACCCCAAAGGATACTCCGATGGTCCGAGTGGCGGGATTTGAACCCACGGCCTCTTGGTCCCGAACTACCATTTGTTACTATATCCAGTCAAAATGTGTCCAATATCTGCATATTTGTGCTATTTTGCGAACCTTTATGTCCAATACGTCTACACCTGTCTATCTTGAAATGGGTCAGTTCGGTACGAGAAAATGGGTCAAGTCATAGGGAATTTTGTGGAAAGGAAAAAGAATGAAACAAAGACAATTTGATCAGAGAAATGAGATTATGATTTCTGCTGAGGATCTGGATCAGGCAAACCTGGCGGGATTTGATCGATTAGAACTTCATCTACTGAACCAAGCGGTAGTGATTTTCCCCGGCGAGATGACCGCCAGTGAGTTGATAGAGGTTAGCGACTCCCTTTTGAAATTGACCGCCGGATTGGTTGACGGATTATTAAAATCGTGTTCAAACTGTGACAACTGTGGTCAGCAGGAACCTTGCACACTGATGTCCGCCAAATCAGACGATGAAGATATCGGAACAGCTTTGTCGGAAGAATCCACCGATGAATCAGAATTTTTACAAATTTCTCCAGAACTGCAAAAGATGCTCCGGGAACATCAGATATGCCTTCTCAATCTGGAAGAGAAAATGCAGACTGGAGCCTGGGTGTATCTCAATGGTGACGCCGTGGGAGAATGCTGAGGGTTTAGGTTAAATGGATGTTTATAAGGCCCCCCTCCTCCCCTATTCATAACTACAACACATCAAGAAGCGAAATGATCCTTGTTCAAGAGGTTGATTCGCCTGTTTAGCGCCCTTTTCGGGAGCTAAGCCGGAAAAGATAGCATGACGAAGCATTTTCAAAAAGTCACCCTTCTGACGTAATTGGAGCGCCAGATGATGACGTCTCTGAAATCTCACGCCCCGCGTCGAATACACAATAAAAAACCTGCTGCAAAGCGTTGTAGGCTCCCTCTTCAAAGACGCAAATCATAAGAGTTCTTTTGTCTTTCTGACAAGGTACAGCGGTATATTGGTAATGGCCCCATCCTTGCGATACCCTCTCTTCGAAAAGCGGATGGCATATTGGGGGTGACGCTCAGAGATGTACCGCTTAAAGGACGGAGCAGATTTTTCCTCACCGCCCTTTGCCTCAACAGGAATGATGTCCATTCCATGCTGCAGTACGAAGTCGATCTCTCCGTTTTTATCAGAGTAGTATCGTGGCTCCACCGCAAATTGCCCGCGAAGCTGCTGCAGGACATAGTTCTCCGTGAGCGGCCCCTTGAATTGGTAATCAGCCTTCAGAAGGATCGCGCTGTTGTCAATGCCCGCCATGTGTTTGAGCAGGCCGGTATCAAACAGGAAGAGCTTGAATTGATCTAGCTTGTCAAAGGCGGAAAGAGGATGCTCCATTTTGGAGACGTTGTAGATACGGTTTAGCATTCCCGCCGAGACCAGCCACTCGATCGCCTCCTCAAAATCACGGGCTCTGCCGCCTTGCCGCACAGCGCCGTAGATGAATTTCTCGTTGGATTTGGCAAGCTGGGAGACAATACTGCGGAAGACCATCAAGATCCGCCCGCTGTTGACCTTGCCATTGTGCTTGGAGAAGTCGTTTTCGTAGATTTCGACCAGTTCTCTCTGAATTTGGGAGATTTTGGCCGGATCTTTATCCTTCACCCAGGAGGCAACACACTCCGGCATCCCCCCAATGATCAGGTAGTTGTTGTAGGCCTCCAGCAGGCGGTTGTGAAAAATTTCCTCGATCTGCTGATCCTTATGGATGCTCTCATAATAGGCATAGAGCGCCTCGTCTGTGGCTTCCAGAAACTCATCAAAGGTCAGCGGATAGAGGTCCAGCAAGTTGACCATGCCCACCGGATATGACTTCGGTTGAGCAAGCAGTGTCCCAAGCAGGCTTCCTGCCGCAATGACATGGTATTCATTGGCTTTCTCTTTGAAGTATTTAAGTGAATTCAACGCCTCCGGGCATTCCTGAATCTCGTCAAAAATGATCAGCGTCTCCCCGGGGAGAATCTTTTCTCCGGCAATCAGGGAGAGCAGTTCAACAATGCGCTGGGGGTTCTTGTTGGTCTCAAAAATAGACTTCAATTCATCTTCTTCATCAAAGTTGAAGTAGACAAAGCTGCTGTAGCAGCTCTGCCCAAATTCCCGCATCAGCCAGGTCTTGCCCACCTGGCGTGCGCCGCGCATGACCAGCGGCTTGCGGTCCGCACTGTTTTTCCAGTTGAGCAAATCAGAAATCGCATTTCGCTTCATTGAAATCACCACCACTATAATTTACAAAAATTGTAACACGCTTTTCCGATAAATTCAACTGAGCATTATCACATTTTTCTGAAAAAAAGCAAGTGAAAAAGCACACTATTTTCAGTTTCTCCTAAACAAAGGGGAAATAGAACATGATTAGAGAGTCCTTCGACGCCTAAAATATAAATCACAAAGACGATAAGGCCGTGATCCCGAAAGAGGGAGCGGCCTTTTTGGCGCCCTTTTCCGGGAACTGGGCCGGAAAGGGCAACATGACAAAGTATTTTCTCAGGGATACCCCTCTGGCGGGATTGGAGAGGCAGATGATGACGCCCCCGAATTTCACGCCTCGCGGCGGCGGCCAGATGATTCTCTGCCGGTTCCGATACCGTCCAGAGGATGTGGACTGCAAGAACTGTACGGAATATCGCAAAAAACGTGACGCCCCGCGGGTATGTCCTTGGCTGGAAGAGCGGGCGGAGGCCGGCGTGGTGACATACGCTGTTCTGGCATTCGAATTCTACGAACGCTGGATGGACGGGCTGTTCGGAGAGCGGATTCGAAAGGTACTCTCAGGGAAAAGGACGGTTACCTATTATAACGAGGGCCACGCTGCCCGCCTGCAGGTCTATTCCACATACCTGACTACCCATTGGAAAGGCGGTGACAGAAATCACCGTTTGGCGGCCATGTACCTGATGACTGCCACTGAGCCGCTCCGGCGGTGGGGAGTGCCAAATCTCTTGGGCTTTTGGCCGCCGCCTTTGCGTGAATGGAAGATACTGCATGGTCTCAGTTGCCAGGAGTATGCTTTGTATCAGGCCGCCCGGGGGCTTCATTACAGAAAGAAGGCCATTACAATCCCCGAGCTGTGTGATGAGGACCTTGTGGACGACCTCACGCTGGCGCTGATTTTAGACGCCCTGCTGATCGATCACTACGGACCCGTAATTCTGCATTTGGAGGAAACTGGAGGTGAAAAGGATGCAGGCTGTATTGAGTAACGCAAGGCACCCTGAATATGGAGAGGCGATTATTTTGTTCCCGATCCCCGGGAATGAATATGATCATTGTCTGGAACTACTGGAAGCACTGGGGATCGGAGACCCAGTTGAACGGGACTGCTTCATCCGGGAAATGCGGCAAGGGCCTCCCGTTTTAAAACGACTGACAGGATGCAATGTTACGCTGGATGAACTGGACTATCTGGCCAAACGGCTGGACAGCTTCGATGATCAGGAGATGGCAAAATTCCAGGGAGCTGCAGTCAGCTGCAACTGCCATGGGATCGTGGATCTCATCAACCTGACCTTTTCCTGCCAGCAGGTCACCATCATCACGGATTTCACTGATTTGGAGGAGATCGGACAAACCCATTACATGGATCTGAATGGCGGAACCGCTAGATTAGAGGATCTTGCGAGTCTGGATGGCCGTAAAATGGCCCTGGATCTGATCGAGGGCGGAGACGGAAGGGTCACTCCCTATGGCGTGGTATATGAAAACGGCATGAAGCTGACGCAGATCTACGACGGCCGCCGCTTTCCGGAGTATTTCTATGAGAGCTGCCTGGCCTCTGTGATACTCTCGCTACCAGACCGCCCCATGGAGCGGGAAACGCTTTATTTTCCATGTGCGGAGAGCAAAATCGCCCGGACCCTGCAGCGGCTGGGGGCCGAACGGCCCGAACAATGTGTGGCGATGCTGGACACTTCCGAAATCAGCAATGCGGTTCGAGGTGTCTTCGAGGATGAGTGTCCCTTGAATGAACATCTGGAAACACTGAACGCACTGACCCGATGCCTTCAAAAGTTCGACGGACAGGCGCTTGAGGACTTCCATACGGTCTTTGATACTGTTTGGCCGGAGACACCGGAGGAAGTCCTCTGCCTGGCGGAGAATCTCCATGATTTTGCTGTAGTGCCGGATATCAGCTCGGCGGAAGAGTATGGCTGGTTTCTGATCAAGACGTCCGAGAATTTAGCGGTTGATCCCAAATTGGAAGATTGCGTCGACTATCAGAAATATGGCCAGCTCCGCATCCAGGAGGAAGGCGGCCGTTTTGGGGACCGGGGTTATGTAGCGTATCTGGGGACAAAGTCAGAAATCCGTTCGATCATGGACCGGAATCTGTCAGAGAGGCAAATGAATCAGAGCCAAAGCCAAAAGAAAAATACCAGCATGGAGATGGGAGGTGGGCGGCTTTGAAGAGTAGATTGAAGTTCCAGGTCAAATGACGTACAATAGGACGCAGGCATCGTGAGCGTTTTAGACGTTTCCGAAATGGCGGTCATCACTGCAGACGAATAGAGCACTTTCGAAAGCTCAGCTTTGTCACTGTCTGAAGGATTTGGATATGGATGCTCGGAACAATCTAAAGATCATACACACCGTGGACGGCGCAATCTTACAGAACCGATACGGCAAGGCCGTTATCCGGAGCCACGACATCGGCCTCATCAGTCTTCCGACCGGTGAGATCGTAGTGGCAGATCCAACGCTGCGGTTTGAAATCGCCGATTTCAAACGGAAGGCATTTCAGCAAAAGGTCCCTCCCGGCATATATCCTGTGTTCGCGTATTCCGCTCATACAGGAGAGGGCCGCACACTTGCGTTTGCGGAAATCCGTTTTACGGATCACCCACCCGTCACCTTCACGGCAGCAAAGACCATATGTGACGCCGAGCAATCCCGCCGCAGATATTGCGGCTATGTCGTAAATGAGTCAACGACGGGATTGATGGATGGCCGGTTTTTCAGAGAGTCCTGTATGCGCGCCAATTCCTTTGAGTTGGACTATGATGATGTTTTTGATGAGCTTCTGGAGGAGAACCGGGAACGATGGGGTATCAACTGTGCGGCCGGTATCTCTCCGAATGGCAGCTATTCAGCAGCCCTTTTTACAGTTCCAAGCGGCGTCTATTACTGGTACTGGGGAAAGGACCCAAAAGGCGAGATCTGTTGCTTAACAGCGGACTTCTTTACGTACCTATAAGCTGTGCAAGTTCCGCCCGCTGAAAAGAGTATATTGACAAAAAGAGACCGCGGCTGCCGAAGTGTGCAGAGCGGTCTCTTTTTCTTGGGCCATGTGACGAGTCCATGGATATTCCAGTAGACTTTTGACGGGAGATGTGGTATAGCTTGTGTCCACAGAATGTGAGGTGAAAGAGATGAAGGATCGTAATAATCCGGCTGCAGAATATTCTGTTGCATTGAAACCCGCTTCCCAAGAGGAGGCGGGTTTGTTCTATTCAGACGAGAAACAGGACGAGGTCCTGGGGACAGTAGGACATCTTCGGATAGATTTCGGCTCAGGCGGTAAGAGCTTCTGGTCCACATGGTGGCCCCACAATGCAGACCAGCTTAACACCCCGGAGTTCAAGAGAGAACTCCAGCATACCGTGGATACACTGCGGAGGGATGGGCCGCTCCAGAGCCTGACCGCGATGAGTTCCTACTGCTGGAAACATGGTGGAGAGATCTCGAAAAACGACCACGTCTACGGCTATATTGCGGAGACTGAGCACTACCGCTTCTGCCTGCGCTGCACCCCACGACCAGGGGAATACCAAGGGTACCTGTACTGCTATGACCTGCGGCAGCAGAGAATGCAGCTACAGGATCATCTGGTAGGCCGCGTGACCTACGCCAGCGGTGAGGTGCAGGAGTTCACAGACTCGCAGGAATACCTTCGGACCATTCGAGAGGAGCTGCCCTATCGGAACACCACCGGATTCCGGCATGAGACTCTGACAGATGACCCACAGATCCGGAAGATGGTGGACGATATCCTGTTGGACTTCGCCGGAGAGGAGAACCCCCGCCGTACCTGCAACTATGGACTGACCGAGAAAGGAAAGCGACAGCTCCAGGCGGCTGCAGATTTGGATCGTCCCCACACCGATGACCTTGTTATCACCGCCGCTGTAGAAACGCTCCGCCACGAGTTGGACAAGCCGGAGATCGGCTTCAAGATGGGAGGGCTTTAAATGGGGACGCGCAGCTATATCGCAAAGCAAATGGGAGCAGATCAGTATCTCACGATATACTGTCAACTCGGCGGATACCCGGAAGAGGCTGGCGCGACCCTTGTAAAATACTACGACACACCGGAGAAAGTAGACGCCTTATTGGCATTGGGGGATCTGTACGACCTTTGCGAAAAACTCTCTCCTGACCCCGGACATCATGACTTCGCTGTCCCTCAGCCAGGGGTAACATTGGCCTATCAGAGAGACAGGGGCTGTACTGGCTGGGAAGCCACCATGAAAACGCTCGAGGAACTGAGAGATTGGGAGTTCGATGGCATTGAATATATCTATGTCTATAGCATGAATGGACAATGGCTCTATTCTCCCGCAAGAAATCCGGAGGTCGACCTTCGAAGCCTAAAAGAAGACTTGGAGAATGACACAGTCCAATATAGTAGACCGCCGGACTTGGAGGAGTTGCTTGGTATGGACCGGGGAGCAGAACAGAATTTAGGAGGCCTTAGCAGATGAACATAGAGGCGAAATTGACACGGCCAGAACTGTGGTCCTGGCTGGAGCAGCGAGAGGATCCTTTCCTGGAGGCCAAACATGGCGAGGGATCATCTGTCATTGTGAAGATCCCCAAGGACGCAGAGATCGACTATCTTTTCGGCAATGACTGCTATTACGGCGACAGCATTGGCTGGAGAGATCGCCTGTATTTCTGCGGACTGTATGAACGCCAATGGAAAAGCGTCTATATGGCGGGAAGCACTCTGTCGGATCTGGTAGACGGCCTGACGGCTGTGGAACAGATGGACTGCGATCAACTTCCGGAATATATCGCCACGCAGGTCAACCAAATGGTCGAGGGTCTTATCGAGAATGACAGGACCAGGCTTCAGGTGAAAAAACTCACCAGCCCTGATGCGGTATCGGCCCTTCGGTCCTATCGACGACATACCGCTGAGAGCGACGCGATAGATCGGTTCATGCAAAGGGCGCCTGAACCAATCCAGTTCCGGTCCTGCTATTCAGTCCGGCGTATGAGCGAAGGAAACCTGTTAGCTTACATTCGGGACCCTGAAACGTTTATACGGGAGGCAGTGGAACGGTATATGCAGGAAAACCAGGAGAATTTCCTGCTGCAGTTTCTGGAAAACGACAGCGTGGAGAAAAAATACCAGGCATTGCTGCAGAACGACGAGCATCCCATCCATTTGATGCGAGACATCACGGAGGCAGTGGAGGCCTGCGGTGGAAAGACCGTGTCGGTGACGGTCCAGAAAGATGGAAAAGAGCTGACATTCAAGACGTCGGCGAGAGCGTTGAAAGGCTACCACGACACCTATGATCTCTATGCTTCCCCATTCGAAGACCACGAACGCTTTGAAGAGGTGTTTGGAATGTGTGCGAAATACAGTGCCGGGGACATCACCCGTATCACCTATCGGCACAATACGATCTACGAAGCGCCGCAGGTCCAGAGGATGGATCATGGGATGCGCATGAAGGGGATGTGAATTGTGAAAATCGAACAAGAATGGCTGGATTTCCTGCGAGAGCAGTATCCTGCGGGCAGCCGCATCCGGCTCACCAAGATGGGAAACGCCCCGCCCCCCATCCCGCCCGGTTCTATGGGGACCCTGGATCACATCGACGATGCAGGCCAGTTTCAAATCAATTGGGACAGCGGACAGAGACTACCTCTGGCCATTGGGGAGGATCGTTTCACCGTCCAACCTCCCGAACCCACTCTGCTCAAGCTCTATATGCCCCTGACCGCCGACTTCTACGGCCGGGATGAGTGGGGCGATGTTGATGAGACCAGCGAGGAATGGGATGGCCGAACCCTCCTGGAGTATGAAGACCAGATTCTGGGTGCCCTCGTCAAAAACCGGATGCCGGAGGAACAGGAGCGCGGCCTTATGCACTGGTATGGAGAACAGGACAGCGTAGACGCCAAGGTCCGCTCCGCTGTGTTTACTGTAGAGGCCCGGAACGGTCGGCTCTGGGGTGTGGTGGAGTGCCGGGTGGTTGGGGAACTCACTTCTGAAGAACTGGCCGGACTTAAGGACTACCTCAGCGGCCAGGCGTCGGACGCCTGGGGAGAGGGCTTTGAACAGCGAGAGATCGATGTGGATGGAGGAGAACTGTATGTCCACCTGTGGCAATGGGACAACTGGTGCATCCAAACTGAACAGGAACGGTTTGCGCCTAAAATGGCAGATGGTCTTCCTGAAATGTGCCTGATGACCACCGGACAGCTCATCTGCATCAGGCGTGGTGAGTCCGGCTACTATCCCTCCGAATGGGAAACAGGCGATAAAGAGCGGAATGTAGAAGAGGCAGACAGACTCAACGAGAAGCTGGGGGTCACACCCGCCCAGCGAATGGCCATGGAAATCGGTTCCATGGCGGGCTGGGATGTCCCAGGCGCCGATCCCAAGAACTACGAAATTCAGCGGAAAGAACAGATGGGAGGGATAACTCTTGGCTGAAAGGATATTTGAGGTGGAAATCAGCAACAAGACTCCCAAGGGGTATGAGACAGCCACGGTCCTGGAGATGCCGGCTACCTGGGCAGAGTTTCATGACGCCCTGGAGAAAGCCCGGATCAAGGATGCCAGAGACTGTCATAATGAGCTGACCAGGATTGAATACCCCGGCATCCAGCGCGGGATGATCGGTGACAACGTCAACCTATATGAATTGAATCTCCTTGCCCAGCGGCTGGCCATGCTGAGCGAAGATGACCGTATGGGCCTGGACGGCCTGCTCCAAATCGAGAGCAAACAACACATCGGCCCCATCCCCCTGCCCCGCCTAATCAACCTGACCTATAACACGGACATCTGCACATTGGCGCCCTATGTCTCCGATATCCAGGAGCTTGGGGCGCTTTTGTATGAGAGCGAGGTTCTGCCGAAAGAGGCAATAGCCCTGCTGGACACCACGGAATCAGGCAGCGCGTTTCAGGACGCGCTGCTGAAGGTGTTCGGCCAAAAGCATCAGGAGGATTATGGCGGCGTATTCACCAGCCGGGGTTATGTGGAGCCAGGTAATGCTTTCAAAGAAGTCTACAACCGCAAGGAGATCATGCCATACTCCAACCGCACCGGTGCTCCTATTGAGTTGGAGGTATCCAGAAAAGATATCCGGGAGTCCGGCCCCTCCCAGGAAGCACCTGTTATCCTGCCACTCCCTGCCATCGAAGGGGCGATTCCCGATGTGCTAAAAAGAGTAGGCACGGCATCTCTTGACGAGTGCTCCTTCCGCTGTGTGGAATGTCTTGTTCCCTCCTTGCGTGATACCATCGATGACACGCTCAACGATATAGATGGATTCAATCAGGTCAACGAATTTGCCCAGAGTCTTGCCCAGAAAAAGCGTGTCTGGGATGGAGCAGACCGAATCAAGTACAAGGCGCTTCTGGAGGCATCCGGTCATCCGGACCTAAAGAAGGCCACAGAGCTGATGCACGGCCTGGAAGACTACGAGCTTCGGCGTGACATTGCCGAGTCCTGGGACTATGCCGATCTGGTGCTGCGGGAAAAGTACCCGGATCTGCCGGAGGAGCTGTTCCGGACGCCGCAGGCGGCCCGGATCGGCCAAAAATGGTTGGAGAAGGGCGACGCGGCCATCACGGACTATGGCCTGATCCGCCGGAAGGACGGTAGTCCTCTTCCCTGCTTCCGGCAGGATCAGGCGCAGAAGGCACAGCTTCAGCGTGGCGGTATGAAGATGAGGTGATTGGCATGGGCAAAATTGAAGGAAATCTGTTCAGACAGCCCGCAAATGACATTGAGAAGCAATGGCTTTTAGACCGGTTGAAAACACTTTCTGTCCGAGAGGCATATCAACTGTCCACGGTCATGTTGACTACGGGACGGCTGAAAGAGGTCTCGGGCAAAGCGGGAGACGAGCTGCTGGCGGCGGTGCTGAAGCTGGACCGGCAAGAGACCGTGGAGTCCATCAACTGCCTGCTCTCCCTTTCGGACTACGAGGTGCTCTGTCCAGCGGGCAGCTACGAGGCGCTGGGAGAGTATTACTTGCGCTATGAGGCTGAGCTGCCGGAGGCAGCGATTCCCTACGCCGATCTATATCAAATTGGATGCCGCTATGAGGACCAGCACCCAGGTGTCTTCATCGGAGACTGCTTTGTGGTGCTCCCCGGCCGGGAACCGAAGCAGACCTACGATGGCACGAACCTGGATAAGGTGCAGGAGACGGACTGGAGCCTGCGGCTTCGGCTGGCGGCACCTGCTGTACCCAAAGGAGTCTGGGTCTGCCTGCCAGACCACGCCGCTGCAGAGGTGGATGGTCGGCTGGGTGAGATCGCCTTAGCCTTACGAGAGCTGAAGGTAGGGACCATCCAAGAATGTGAGTTGCTGGAGGCGCGCTGCTCTCTTCCGGGGATCACCATACGCCCTGAAGAGTATCCGAATCTGGAGGACCTAATCCGGGATGGGAATGATCTGGGTTTTCTGCTGGAAGAGCAAGGTCAGGGAATGCCGGACTTCACGGGGCGATTCTTGGCTGCTCTGGAGTACGAGAACTGCCACCGACTCGATGCGGCACTGGACATCGCCCAAAATCTGCACTGCTATGACTTTGTACGAGCAGAAAACATAGAGACGTTTGGAAAGCAGGAGTTGGAAAGGAGAGGATGGTCCAAGGACCCTATCCTGCGAGGCTGCATTGACACAGCTGAATTTGGGGAAGCCCTGCTGGAGCAGATGGGATACCGGCTCAATACAGCAGAGACCGCCTACATCCGGCGAAATGATCGGGAGTTTCAACACCTGCGGACACCCGAACCACCTCATCAAGGCTGGGATATGACCATGTAAAATCAAATACAAATAGGGGCCGTTTTCCTGAAAGGGACAGCGGCCCCTTCTTTTTTTGTGCCCATTTTCGGGAAAGCGGATCCCAGAAAGGAGCGATCATGCGAAAAGAAGAACAGCTATTGGCGTACCTGAAAGGTGCGTGTTTCGGCCGTCAGCACGCGGTGCCGGGCAGGAGACTCAGGGACATCCTGGGCATCAGCGAATCCAGGCTGCATGAGATGGTGAATCATCTGCGGCAAGATGGCAATCCCATTGGCAGCGGCAAGGAGGGATACTTCTACATCAGGACCTTTGGCGAGGCTCTTGAAACCGAAGAGCACCTGGCCCGGATGATCCACGGCCTGGAAGCCGCCCGGCAGGGCCTGCTGTGCGGAATAAAGGATTGTTCGCTTGAGGAGGCAGGGGGTGATGGACATCGCTAAGCCCATGTTCCCCTGGGTAGGCGGTAAGGAGCGTCTGATCCCCATGATCCGCCAGGTCATGCCGTCCAAGATGAGCCAGTACATGGAGCCGTTTGGCGGCAGCGGGGCCAATCTCCTGGGGATGCCCCCGGAGCGCAGCAGATTGGATATCTACAACGACTACAATCAGGACCTGGTCAACTTTTTCCTGTGCGCCAGAGACCGCCCCCTGTCCCTCGTTCGGGAGCTGGGCTTCCTGCCCCTCAATTCCCGGGCGGAGTTTGAGTATTTGATCAGATTTCTAAAACAGGAGGAGATGGGAAGCGAATATGTGGAAGATGAAATAGCAATTGCGGAAGAGTACTTCCCGCCGGGTGAGGCGGAGGAAGTCATCGCCTTACTGCGGGGCCGGGCAGAGCTGCTGGATGTGCGGCGTGCCGCAGCCTTCTTCAAGGTGAGCCGGTACAGCTACAGCGGGACCATGACCTCCTACGGTGTGAAGGCCTGCGATCTGAAACACTTTTTCCACCTGATCTGGAGCGCCTCACGCCGGCTGGCTCGAGTGGTCATCGAGCGACAGGACGCCATTGAACTCATTCGAAAGCGGGACCGGCCCGACGGGGTGATCTACTGTGACCCGCCCTATTTCCAGGCAGAGAAGAGCTACGCTGTGAAGTTCCGGTACCGGGATCATGCCCGGCTCCATCGAGTCCTCAAGCAGTGCAAGGGAGCAGTGATCGTGTCCTACAATGACTGCCGGTATATCCGCTTCCTGTATGACGACTTCTATATTCTGGCGTTCCGGCGGGAGAACCAACTGGCGAAAGAGAAAGGCGCTTTGTATGGTGAGCTGCTGATTACCAACTATGACCCACGTCCGTTTATGAATTTGCAAATGAATCTGTTTGGAGCTGGCACCGGCGCAAAATGGCAGCCCGTGCTGATCAATATTCCCCGCCATGTTTTGAAAACTCTTTAGGAGGAAGATAACCATGAAATTTACACTGCACCGTAAACCCGACAGCAAAGTCCAGAAGATCCCATACGCAGCTCTGCAGATCGCCGGTCTCGCAGACGCAGAGGCGTTGGTGCTCCGTGCGGAAGAGGGCTGCATTCTTCTGGCACGTGACTCGCTCTCTACCAGGGAAATTGTCAAGGTGATCGCTTTCCTGGATGAGATCGTCACGTCCATGGCGGAACAACTGGCGGAAAAAAGCGGCGAGATGGCCAGTCTGCAAAAGGAGGCCGATGATCCTCTGGACATGTTCGACGAGGATGAGATCGACACGCTTGAGGACTTTGGCATCAACCTGGATGGACTTCGGATGCTCCTGGCTATGGAGGAATCCAACAATGAATGAGACGCCTCTCTATCCCTATTCCGCGGAAGAGGCCCGATGCAGGGGTGAACTATCTCTATGGCGGGCCAGTTATCTTACCAACATTGACTGCAAAGAGGCCATCGAGAAAGCCGTCCGTCAGCACTTCGATGGTACATATCTAGAGGATGGTTGTCTGAAAGAGGTACTTCAAAAGTTCGGCTATAAGCGGACAGCCTGGGTGCTGGCCAATACCATCCAACAGCTAGAGTGGCATGGACGGTATAGCCTTTGCAACAAAGCATGGGCGCAAGCAGTTTCCGTTCCACCGGACGAACAGCACAATCTCAGTTTTGTGGTGAGAAGCCACACCATGGTGCTGGACGGTGTAGTTAATCAGTATCGCCAAGCATATCGGACCTTCGATCTATTTGGCCCGGAGCACTGTGAACCAGACTCTTTACCAGAGTTGGATTACAAGGGGAAAGTGCTGGCACTGTCCCCATCCGCGCTGAAGGAATCCCACTGGTCGCCCCAAGATCAGCTCTGGTTTGCCAACAGTGGCTTTGGGTGCTTACCCCACGCTTTGGAGGAGACGATCCGGGCAACTTGCCTGGCAGACGGCGAGACGACCCGCTGGAATCGCGGGGATTTTATTGGGCCATTGAAGGCAATGTATCTGCCGGACTGGGCGAAGAGCCGCCTGCTGGAACTCGATGGAGAAAAGAAGATCCGGCTGGCCCGTACGACAAAGGAGCGTTTTCTTTCTGACCGGATCTCCGGCCGATGGAACGCATACGAAAAAACACTTCTGGAACTCCCACCTCAAGAGATCTTGGACCGGTCAGAGGAGCTTGCCGCGGTCCGCACCTGCCGGGACGCCCTGCTCCGGGATATGGACCTGTACTCAGATGAGCAGCTGACATTCCTGCTCTCGCTGTTTGATCCAGTGGTTCAGCTGCGGGAGTTCTGGAGCTGGGAGCAGGAGGCGGATCGCACAGAGCAGATGACCTGTGCCATGAATACCCTTCAAAAAGAACTTCAGAAGGGGCAGAAAATCGAAACGCCCAACCAGGGCGGAATGACGATGAAGTAACAGGAGAACGCAATGCAATACTACATCATCGATGACCTGCGCCTGCCGCCCAAGCGGTCCTTTCGGAAAGGCTGGACCATGGAACAGTTTCCGTCGCTGCGGGAGGCGCTGGTCAGGTACCGCACGCTCCCCTCCCAACAAGCGAAGAGCCTGGGGATGACAGACGGCATCCATGTGCTGGAGCTGGCGCGGCGTGTCCTGATATACCCCGCCGAGACAGCGTGGGAAGATGTCCAGGCTGCCAACCCGGACCTGCTGCCGCTATGGGCGGAGGTGCCAGAGGCGACAGCCGCGGCAGAAGAATGTATCACCACTCTGAATCTCCGCTACCGGATCTCCGGGAACATGGTGACACCTATCCCACCTCCAGGCGGACTGCGGCGGGACCTGCGGGACAAGTATCTGTGGCTGAGCGGAGAGAGCGAACGGAAGGCTGCCATTCGCTGGGTGTATATCGTTGGAGCCGGCTGGAAACAGCCGGCCTTTTTGCGCCAGTGGAAGCGATATGGATATCCTCTGGTGCCTCGGTATCAAGCAGACGGAATCACGGAACAGGGCGCCTACCTCTCTCTGGAGATAGCGCCCTGGGAATACGACGTATTGATGCGCCGCACATTGGAGCGGCGGGAAAGAGAGGAAACACGTGTCAGAACACGATCATGATCAGATGCCCATACAGCTGAACGCCAAGGTCTATCTGTCCAAGAAAGAAGGCCCCGCGTTGGCTATTGCCTCTGTGAATCTCAACGGCTGCTTTGCCGTCCGTGGCATTCAGATCCGAGAGGGGAAAAACGGCCCCTTCGTCTCCATGCCCTGCAGGAAGGTAAATGGAGAGTACATGGATCTCTGCTTCCCCTGCACGGCGGAATTCAAGAAGGCCTTTGATCAGGCCATTTTGGATGCCTACCACATGGAGCTGCGCCAGGCGGAACAGAAAGCGCGATCCGGCCCCAAGATGGGCGGAATGGGTAAAATGAAATAAGAGAAAGGGAGAGAATGATGAAACGAGCATTGACTTTGTGTGCCGCTGTGCTGTGCCTGACCATGGTGCTGGCCCCCACGGCCCTGGCAGCGGGAACGGACGCGGTGGAGGTCTGCTACCCCACCGCCATCACCCAGAGCGAGGATGGCACGGAACTGCGGAAGCTCTATGATCTGGGGCCGGAGGACGATCCCGCAGGCATCCCCCGGTCCGACTTTGAGCAGGACGGCTTCCACTACACCCTGACAGACCTGCTGCGGCAGGAACTGCCGGAATATGAGGAGCGGCAGCATACGGAGACCGTGAGTCTCCAGAGTGCCAACAAGGACATGGCCTCCATCCTGGCACTGCTGCCCCAGGAAAAGGAGTTCGTCACAGATGACGGCTACATGGGAACGCTGACACTCCAGCTGGACACGGTCCAGGTAGAGGTGTCCGGTTATGGCAGCAGCACCCGGGAGGTGTCCGCCACTCGCTCCTATCCCAACCTGGCCAACCAGGATACCGCCAATATTCCAAAGTCCATTCAGGACAATGACCGGACCCTGACCCTTCAGACCATCGATTGGCAGACGGACAACACCGCCACTATGGACGGTTACGCTCTGGGAGACCGCTTTACCGCTGTTGCCACCTACACCGGCAGCGCCACCAGCAGCTATGTCAAGGGCTACACAGTAACGGCCGATTACACCGGCACCGTTGGCAAGATCAATCTGGACCGCGTCCGCTTTGTGGCCATCTTCGAGGGGACGCCCCTCCAGCCGGTGGAGGTGGCTCCCGCAGCTGCATTCAACTGGGCAGTGATCCTGGCGCCCATTGCGGTGGTGGCACTGGTGGGGGCCGCGGCCGGAGCGGCGCTGGTCATTCGCCGGCGCAGGGAGTCTGATGACGGCGGCAGTGAAGAGCAGGTACAGGGATGAAGAAGAGAAGCCATGAGCAAAAGTTAAGGAGGAGCGTATATGAAAAGAGCAATGACAAGTCTGGCGGCCCTGTGCCTGGCAGTCTGCCTGGCGCTGCCCGCCGGCGCCCTGGACTATACCATCGCCGCGCCGGGCGATCCGGAGTACGGAGACCCCACTTCCGTCGAGCCGGTCGTCACAGCAGACGGCGGAGCGGCAAAAAATGAGGACCGCAGCAAGAACGCCGCCTTGATCCCGCCGGCCTTCGGCAGTCCCAGCGCCTATGCGCTGAACACCGGCACATACCTCACCCCAAATCTAGCGCCCGGCGGACAGTCGGTCACTGGGGCTGCTGTCAACGGAGGCTCCGCTGTGGTGGTGACACCGGGAACACCCCTCTCCCCCGGTTCCAGCTCTGTCACTTCCACCGGCTTCACGGAAGTGACCCGTGATCTCTACTACAGCGGCGGTCATCTGGCGACCCTCAAGATCCCCACGATCGATCTGTCGGTCCGTGTATATCAGGGAACAGACAGCAAGACCCTGGCTCAAGGCGTGGGACATTTCGAGGAGACCAGCATCTGGGAAGGCAACGTGGCGCTGGCAGCCCACAACCGGGGCGCCAATGACTACTTTGGAGAGATCCACACGCTGGACATCGGGGACCGGATCACCCTGACCACGAAACTGGGGACCCGGACCTACAAGGTGGTCTCTGTGGAGAAGATCAGTGAGACAGACCGGAGTGATCTGGCCCCCTCCACAGAGAACCGCCTGACACTGTACACCTGCGTTCGGAACCAGAGTGCCTATCGTTGGTGCGTCCAGGCGGTGGAGGTGTGATGGGTAAACTGCTGGATGTTGTCCCCGTTCTTTTTGCAATTTGGTCAATAGCTTTCCACACGCCCTTGGCATATCATGGTGCCATGGACAGGAGGGACTGCCCATGACCGTGGAAGAGTTCCTCCTGACCCATCCAGATGAGGATGTGGATCTACAGGTACCGGAGGGCCGGATCCTGCTGGATCACGGACAGGCCCAGCGCCTGCTGGGCGGCCGGCCGGTGATCGTCTGCAAAACCGGCGTACAGGACGCCCAATATATGCAGGCGGAGGATCTGCTGACGCAGATGGTCTATCTGGCCCATCAGACCCGTGGCCTGTGGCGGGCATCCGCCGCCCACGATCCGAAGCTGGAAAAGCTGGTACGCTACTGGCCAAAGCTAAAGAGGGGGCTGACCTTATGAACGACAGAGGAAAGAATGTGGGACTGCTGCTCACCGGCATGGCATTGGGAGCGACGCTCTGCGGCGGCGCTGCGGCAGCGGGTATCATTGCGGTGCCCACCTGGCAGCCCATCTATGTGGATGGACAGCAGGTGGAAATGGAGGCATACAACATCAATGGTTCCAACTATGTGAAGCTGCGGGACGCCGGCAGGCAGGTGGGATTCAACGTCTACTGGCAGAACGGTGTCCAGGTGGACACGGACGCCCCCTACACCGGCGTGGCGCCGACAGTCACTGCGCCTGCGGAGACAACAGAAACACAGAGCGGATCCGCAGTGAAACAGGAGATCATCGACCAGACCAACGCACTCCGCCAGGAATATGGCCTTGCGGCCCTGGCTGTGGATGAAAAGCTCATGGAAGCAGCTCAGGTGCGGGCGGATGAAATGGCGGCCACCGGCAGCTATTCTCACACCCGGCCGGACGGCTCAAAATACTACACAGTGACCGATTGCCCCTATGTGACAGAGAACATCCACCGCCTGAATCAGGAATGGCTGGATACCATGGATCTGGAGTTGGCCGATGCGGCAGTACAGGACTGGGCGGAGTCCTCCGGCCACCTGGACCACATGGTCAGCGGAAAGGTGGATGCCATCGGAGTCGGGATTGCGGAGGGGACGGATGACCAGGGCCGAGAATGCTGGTACTGCGTCCAGCTCTTCCGCTACACCGGGCAGAAGATCACCTGGGTGGATGAGCCCGCCCATCCCTGAGAAACCTACACAAAATCGTAGACAGCGGCCGATTTGACGGGTATCATAGTGGCAGCAAGGAGGTGGTATCCGTGATTTATACCCAGGATCAGATCCGGCAGACGATCGCCCCTATCGCAGAGAAATATCATCTCAAAGCGGTATTTCTCTTCGGCTCCTATGCCAGAGGCGACGCAACCGAGAGCAGTGATGTGGACCTGCTGGTGGATACGACCGGAACGTCCCTCAAGAGCCTGCTGTCCCCCGGCGCGCTGTACTGTGACCTGGAAGCTGCTCTGGGAAAGCCAATTGATCTGGTTACAGTCAGCACTCTGGAACAGAAGGCTCAAATGCCCAGTGAGGCGCAGTTCCGGGAGACCGTCATTCGAGAGAGGGTAAATATTTATGATGCCGCCTGATCTGCAGCTACACTGCAAAAATCGCTTGCGTATCTATCACACTTATGATAGAGTGCTGATAGAAAAGGAGGCGTTGGTATGCAGATCAAGGCATCAACAGCTTTGCGAAATGAGTATCTGAAGATCTCGGAGCTTGCACATGCATCCGGGGAACCTGTTTATATCACCAATAAGGGCGAGGCGGATCTGGTCATTCTCAGTATTGAAGCCTACGAGGAACGGGAGAAAATGTTGGCCCATCGAGTCAGCATCCTGGAAGCGGAGCTGTCCCGTCTGAATGGAGAACCGACTTATACAGCGGAACAGGTGGATGCGATGTTAAAGGAGAAATTCAGAAATGTCGAACATGCGACTTGAATTTCTCAAGGCCGCGTGACGTGACTTGGATAGCATAACGGTATATATCTCTCTATCGGATCGTCAATGGGGTAACGGACTACCCGAAGCTGCTTCGATAATCCATTGCTATACAAAACGAAGGAGCGGATCGATGATATGTACCCCCTTTACTGGACACCCAGTAGGGGGGGTAT
>UMHD01015950.1_pt1 | contig 142578 bp, 111 predicted proteins | sample 1965461 | NCBI WGS metagenome assembly UMHD01 (sample SAMEA4836091, study PRJEB28245) | human gut metagenome | biome: gut microbiome; material: fecal sample | place: Denmark | collected 2008 | reverse complement strand
AGGCCCTTTTTCGTATATACCTATACAATGGTTGCGGTTTAGATGCAGTACAGTTCTTGGAGGTAGCCATGGCAGAGGCTGGTATCGGCGTCGATATCGTCGAAATATCGCGCATGGAGCAGATCCTCAAGCGCACCCCCTCGTTTGCACAGCGCATGTTCACCGATGAAGAGCGTGCGTACTGCGAGGCTTCGGCCCGTCCTGCCGCACACTATGCAAGCCGTTTTGCCGCCCGAGAGGCCGTGCTTAAGGCGTTGGGCACCGGCTTCGCCAAAGGAATAGGCCGTAAGGATGTGTCGGTGTCGCGCGACGCGTCCGGGCGCCCGTCTGTCGTGCTGGCGGGGAGGGCCCTCGAGGTGGCCCATGAGCTCGGAATCATCGAGGTTGCTCTCTCGCTTTCTCTTACCAGCGATCTTGCCGTTGCGAATGCTATGGCTATTACCGAGGACGCCCGACCTCGGCCGAAGGAGAAGCCTGAAGATGAGCGCCAGCGTATCGCGCGGTCTTTTCGAGAGGCTCGATCTGTGCTCGATGAACTTGAGCGAGTGCAGGATAATGAGCTGAGATCTATTTCCGGTGAGACCATAATCGAGCATGGGGGTGTCTATGAGACCGGTTCTGAGCTGTGATGAGGTACGCCGTCTCGAAGACGTAATTGAAAAGGAGGGCACGTCGAAAGCCGAGCTCATGGAGTTCGCCGGCGAGTTCGTTGCCTCCGAAGCGCTTAAGGGCAATCCGAGCCGTGTTGTGATTCTCGTTGGATTTGGCAACAACGGCGGGGACGGCTGGGTTGCTGCAGACATCTTGGCTCAAAAGGATGTTCACGTTGATGTGGTGAGCCCAGTTGAGCCCGATGAGATATCTGCACCCTTGGCGCGCCATGTTGCCCGACGCACCGCTGGTCGCGATGTCAATATTGTTGTGGGCCCATCTAAAGACGAGCTCAGTGAACTTATTGCCGAGGCCGATCTGGTTATCGATGCCATTCTGGGCACCGGTTTCCATGGAGAGCTCCGTCCGCCATTTTCTATCTGGATTCCTGTTGTGAACGAGCTGGAGCCTACCGTGCTTTCGGTCGACGTCCCTTCAGGTCTTGATGCGCAGACGGGTGTGATTGAGCATGACTGTATACGTGCTACCCGTACGGCGACCATGCTTGCGCCCAAGCTCGGGTTATATAGTGCCGACGGTCCCGAATATGCTGGCGAAATCGTGTGCGGGCGTCTGTATGACCAGCTTGATGAGGTAATCGATGATGTTGAGCATGAGGCGGAAATTGTCGACCCCGCCGACTTGATCGATTTCTTCGAGCCTTTGCCGATGAACATCAACAAGTATTCCCGTGGTTCGGTGCTCGTCGTTGCCGGCTCCGCGACGTATCCGGGCGCGGCGATGATGGCCGCAAAGGCCGCGGCGCGCGCGGGGGCCGGATACGTTGCCGTGGCGTGTCCTTCTGCCTGCGCCAATCTGGTTCGCATGGCCTTGCCATCCGTTCCTGTTATCGATATCCCCTCAGATTCGCGCGGCGCATTCGGGGCTGCTGCGCGCAAGGCGGTGTGTAAGGCCGCCGAAAAGTTCTCCTGCGTGCTCTGTGGCCCTGGCATTACGACTGCTGCAGGCTGCATCGATGTGGTATCTGGGCTTCTGAAAATGGATGTTCCGCTCGTGTTGGACGCCGATGCCCTCAACTGCCTTGCGAAGTATTCCATCGGCGGAATTGATAAGACGCCCGAGCTTTACCGGCGCGATGCACCCCTTATCCTGACGCCGCACCATAAGGAGCTCTCGCGTCTTATTGGCGACGATCCGGTCGCTGACCTCGGTACGGCAATCGAAGCTTCGCGCCGGTTGCTCTGGGGCGCCGGCTCGGAAGATATGATCGTCGTGGCCAAGGGCCCGTCGACCGCTGTGGCGGGCGTGGAGAAGGTTCTCCTGCCCATGGCTGGGCCCGCTTCACTCGCCACGGCTGGTTCGGGCGATGTTCTTGCCGGTATCATCGCAGGTTCTGTCGCGCAGGCTCACAGCTACGCAGGGCCCTGGGAGCTGCTGTGTGCCTATGCAGTAACCGTGCACTCGTTCACGGGGTTTGCCGCAGCTTCAAGATTTGGCGAGAAGAGCGTGATCGCGACGGACCTTATCGACCTAATCGGGGACGCTATGGAGCTTGCTGCAGAAAGCGCCCTCCACGATTTGGGCGTTCTCGATGAGGGCTCGCAGGTAGAGGAGGCGTAAGGCGCGATGTCTCAGGTAAAGGTGCCCGAGGGGCGTTGGTCGTGGGTTGAGATAGATCGCGGAGCACTCCGTCGGAACTTGCGTGCCTACAAAAGCCTGCTCGCTCCGCGGCAGAAGCTGTGCTGCGTTGTCAAGGCAGATGCTTACGGGCACGGAGCCATCGAATGCGCGCGCGTGCTCCATTCGGCTGGCGCGGACATGTTCGCGGTCGCCACGGTTCACGAGGGCGTCGAGCTGCGCGAGGCCGGAATCCAGGCCCCGATTCTCATATTGAGCGAGCCGCCCATAACCGCGATTCCGCAGCTTATCGAGAAGAACATCATGCCTACCGTCTATACCATCGAGTTTGCGCTCGCCTATGGTGAGTGCGCTGTGCGAGCGGGTACGGTGGGCAAGTACCACCTCGCAATCGAGACCGGCATGAACCGGATCGGCGTGCACTATGCCGATGTTCTCGAGTTCTGCCGTAATATCAACTTCCATCGCGGGATTCAATGCGATGGCGTATTTACGCACTTCGCAACTGCCGAAGACGTTGCCGGCTGGGATTACAAGCTCCAGTGCAAGCGTTTCGAAGAGGCGGTCCGCGCGCTCGAGGATGCGGGCTTCGATTGCGGCACGGTGCATTGCGACAACACACCGGCCACGATGCTCGACCCCTCGACGCACTACGATATGGTGCGGGTTGGCATCGGGCTTTACGGGCTCTACCCGTGCGATTCATCGCGTTCGGTCATCAAGCTCGATCCCGTTATGAGCGTTCGCGCACGGGCGACGCGCACCGCTCATCCGGCGATGGGCGAGGGCGTGAGCTATGGGTATACGTACCGCGTTCCGCGCACGGCGGTGCAGATATGCACGCTGCCCATCGGTTACGCCGACGGCCTTTCGCGCACGCTTTCAAACCGTATGGAGGTGCTGTACCGCGGAGAACGGGTACGCCAGGTGGGCAATATCTGCATGGACCAGTGCATGGTTGCTATCCAGCAGACACCCATCCATCAGATTCCCGAGGCGGAATATGGCGACGTCATGACCATTATCGGCCGCGATGGCGACGCCGAGATTAGCGCCGATGAAATGGCGCGGTTGCGCGGAACGATTAATTACGAGGTGGTCTGCGATTTCGGGATGCGCCTCGACAAGGTGTACCTCTAACGAGCCTCCCTAGGGCGTTTTGAGACCCGCCTGCCAGCGTGCCTTCGACGCGCGGGGCGCCTGCAAGGGCGCGGGCATGCAGCGCTTCGGCGCCTGGGGAGAGATAAGGAGCTACCATGGGCATCATGCATATTCCAGGCCACACCCGGCAGGCGCCGCGCGAGGTGGCGCTCGAGGAGATCCGCGCCGTCATGGGAGATTGCCGGCTCTGCGAGCTCTGCCAGACGCGCACGAACATCGTATTCGGTGTGGGCAATCCGCATGCTCGCGTGATGTTCGTGGGAGAGGCTCCTGGGCGCAACGAAGACCTCCAGGGCGAGCCGTTCGTTGGCCGCGCGGGGGAGAACCTCAACAGCATCCTATCGTTGGCCGGGCTCACGCGCGACGAGATCTATATCGCCAACGTGCTGAAGTGCCGCCCGCCGGGAAACCGCAACCCGAAACCGGATGAGGTCCTTGCCTGCTCTCCGTTCTTGCGTGAGCAAATCCGGAGCATATGGCCAGACGTCATTGTGACGCTTGGCAACCCGGCGACGCATTTCGTGCTCAAGACCGAAACCGGGATCACCCGGCTGCGCGGAAGGTTCCATCAAACGGGGCACTTCACGGTCATGCCCACCTTCCACCCCGCGGCAGCGCTGCGAAACCCTGCTTGGCAGGAACTGCTAGAGGAAGACTTTCGGATGCTAGGAGACTGGCTTGCGCGCCATCCAGCCAGCGGTGCGGGTGCGCATGCGCAGACCCAGGGCGCGGGCGAGCCTAATACGGTGGAGGCCGAACACAATGCCGACGCGTTGCCGCGTCCGGAGGAGGGCTGATGGCGCTCGTACGGGAGGCGGCGCTGCGATATCGTAGCGAATCGCAGGAGGATACAGAGCGCTTTGGCGAGATTGTCGCGCCGCTTCTCGCCGATGGTGACGTTCTTGTGCTTACCGGTGGTCTCGGTGTGGGAAAGACGCACTTCACCAAGGGCGTCTCTCGCGCTCTGGGTGACGAGCATCCGGTTACGAGCCCTACGTTCGCCTTGATGGCCGTACACGATGGCGGACGTATTCCGCTCTTCCATTTTGACCTGTATCGGCTTGAACACGCCTACGAGCTGGAGGACACCGGCATTTTCGATGTGCTGGGCTACGAAGGTGCGTGCCTGCTGGAGTGGGGCGAACAGTTTCAGGATGAGCTGACGGACGAGTACCTGGGCGTTGTGATTACACGGACCGGCGAACATGAGCGCATGATCGCGCTTGAACCTCATGGGTCACGCGCTGCAGAGCTTGCGGCGGCAGTAGATGATGCGGTTCGCGCGATATCGTAGGGATGCAACGTGGCCCCGCAGCCCGTTGCCGCCCTGGCTGCGGATTGCGATAGGGCAGCAAGGCGGGCAGCGGTCTGATCTGTTGTGCTGCATGCGAGCTGGTTTTGCCGACAGGACGGGATGAATGTGGATAAAAATGTCGATTTTCTTCGATGTGAGGCTGGAGCGCGGGCGGTCTAGTAGTAATAAACAGGTCCGGAACATGAAAAGCGCTGGAATTTGGACGGCGTGAAGCGATAGCGGGCACACATTCGCGTTTTTGAGAGCGACGGAGCGCCTAAAATCGACATTTTTAGCCAGAATGGGACGAAAGAGTGAAACAGATGTCGAGTGAACGCCTCGTGGTGGCAATCGATACATCGACGGACATGCTTGCGTGCGCGGTTGCGCGCGTAACGGATGCCGCCGGCGACGAGCGGATGACGATCGATGTTCTTGCGACGGGCGACCATATGTGTCGTCGCCGGGCGAACGTCGAGCTTGTGAACACGATTGACGCCGCCCTGGCCGATGCAGGGCGTTCGCGTGACGAAGTCGATGCCTATCTGGTTGGACGTGGCCCCGGCTCGTTCACGGGCGTTCGCATTGGCATCTCGACAGCGAAAGGGCTTGCCCGCGGCGCGAACGCCCCCCTATACGGTGCGTCCACGCTCGATGCCTGCGCATGGACTGCGTGGCGTGCGGGTGTGCGCGGCCTGCTGGGCGTTGCGGCCGATGCGATGCGCGGCGAGGTATACCCTGCGCTCTACCAGCTTGACGAGGCTGGCGCGCACCGCATGTTCGACCGTGAGCGCGTCGTCAAGGTGGCCGTTGCGGTTGAGGAATGGGCCGCGCACCCAGATGCGGTGAGCCTGCAGCTTATGGGCGATGGGCTTAAACGCTACGGATCCCGGTTCAACGAGGCGGGCTTGATCAATCGCATCGATGAGTCGCTCTGGCACCCGACGGGTGAGGGGCTGCTGCTTGCGTGGCGAGCTGTCGAAATGGGCGCGGTTGCAGGTGCCGGGGCTGTTGCTGCCGTTGACGCGGTGGCGGGTAACGGGGCTGTCGCCGCCGCGGGCCCTGCCGCGCTGCATGGCGCGCGCACATCGTGCGACCCCGCGCTCGTGCTGCCCATCTATACGCGCCTCTCGGATGCAGAGGAGAACGAGCGCAAGCGCTTGGGGCTCGTCCAGAGTGCTCAGAGCGAAGTGACGGGCGTGGCAGATGAGCTTGCCGGCCGTCACCTGCAGTTTAGGCCCATGGGTGCGGCGGACGCGGAGGCGGCATCTGCCCTCGAGGCGTCCTGTTTTGCCGGTGCGGCTCATACGCCGTGGACGCCAACCCAGTTCCTTTCGGAGTTGGGCGAGGGGGCCACCGTGCCGCGTAGTTGGTGGGTGGCTCATGACAACGGCGAGCTCGTTGGCCTTGCGGGCGGCATGGTCATCGAGCACGACGTGCAGATTCTCGATGTCGCCGTGGCGCCCGAGCGCCGGCGTGCGGGCATCGCTCGGAAACTTCTGGCCCATGTAAGCTACGATGCCCAGATGCTTGGCTGTACGACGGCGTCGCTCGAGGTGGAAGACGGAAACGCTCCCGCCATGGCGCTGTACGAGCACCTTGGCTTCAAGCAGATTGGCCGGCGCCGAAACTACTATGGCCAGGGTGCCGATGCACTTGTGATGCAGGCGGAGCTTCCGCTTGCCCTTCCAGTCGATGCTGCCTCGCCCGAGCCGACATCGGTCGTGATGCGTGTATGGCCCCTTGCGCCGGTTGATCGGGCGGAGGATGAGCGAACCGAGATTGAGCGACGCAAGCTCGTGCTCGCCATCGAGAGCTCGTGCGATGAGACGGCTGTCGCGATTATCGATGCCGAAGGCTCGATGCTCGCCAATCAAGTCTCGACGCAGATCGATTTTCACGCTCGCTTTGGGGGCGTGGTGCCCGAAATCGCTTCGCGCAAGCACGTTGAGGTTATCGTTGGCGTGGTGGACGCAGCGCTTGAGGAGGCATCTCAGGCGCTCGGCCTTACCGGTGGCACCCTCGAGCCGAAAGAGCTTGCGGCTGTGGGCGTGACGCAGGGTCCAGGCCTTGTTGGGGCGCTCGTTGTTGGCGTGGCATTTGCCAAAGGCTTCGCCTATTCAGCCGGAGTGCCGCTCATAGCGGTCAACCATCTTGAGGGTCATCTCTTTGCCAACCTTCTGGCCCAGCCGGACCTCAAGCCCCCCTTTATCTTCACGCTCGTCTCGGGCGGTCACACCATGCTTGTTCATGTGCGCGACTGGGGGGACTACCGGGTGCTGGGGGAGACCCTCGACGATGCGGTGGGCGAGGCGTTCGACAAGGTGGCAAAGGCGCTCGGCCTGGGCTATCCCGGAGGTCCTATCATCTCGCGTTTGGCCGAAACCGGTGACCCCAAGGCAATCGACTTTCCGCGCGCGCTCAACCGCAAAGGGGATTACCGCTTCTCGCTTTCGGGCCTCAAGACGGCGGTGGTCAACTATATCGAGCAGGAAACGGCCGCAGGGCGCACCATCCATCTGCCCGATCTTGCGGCCTCGTTCGAGGCGGCGGTGTTCGACGTGCAGTACAAGAAGGCTTGGAACGCCTTGCGCGAAACGGGCGCACGCGAGTATTGCATCGGCGGCGGCGTGGCGGCCAACCCGCATCTCCGCCAAATGATGGTCAAGAAACTTGGGCGCCAAGGCGTGCGCGTGACGCTGCCGCCTCGCGATGCCTGCACTGATAACGCCGCAATGATTGCCGAGGTGGCGCGCCGAAAGTTCGAACGCGGAGAGTTCTCCGGTTTCGATATCGACGCAGACCCGAATATGACGCTGTAGCCCAGACGGGCGGGGCCGCTTTCGGCGGCGTGCCGGGCGTTGGATACTCGCGCAACGCGTTGGCGGGCGTTGGATGCTCGCGCAGAACGTTAACGGGCGGGAAATCGCAAAAAAGAGGGGGTATAAAAAGCCGAATTTCGCGATTTCGTGCCCGCAAACTCGGAAAACGTTCTCGTGGCAGGTGTCGGGGGCAGGTGCCCGGGCTGGGGACAGACCCCCCCCGGCTCCGCCGCCGGTTCCGGTCCTCGGCCTGGGCTTACAGCTCGATGACGAGCTCTACAGGGCAGTGGTCGCTGCCGAAGATGTCGCTGCGAATGGTTGCGTCGCGAACGCGGTCGGCGATGGCATCGCTCACCAGGAAGTAGTCGATACGCCATCCCGCATTGTTCTTGCGCGCGTTGAACCGATAGCTCCACCAGCTGTAGGCGCCCTCCTCGTCTGGGTGCAGCAGGCGGAAGGTGTCCGTGAAGCCCGCATCAAGCAGCTCGGTGAACTTACCGCGCTCCTCATCGGAGAAGCCGGCATTGCCACGGTTGCTCTTGGGGTTCTTGAGGTCGATCTCTTCGTGCGCAACGTTGAAGTCGCCGCAGGTTACTACGGGCTTGCCGGTTTCGCGCTCAAGCTCTTGCAGAAATGCTCGGTAGGCATCGTCCCAGGCCATGCGCGTATCGATGCGCGCGAGTTCGTTCTGCGCGTTCGGCGTGTAGACATCGACGAACCAGAAGCGCTCGAATTCAAGCGCGCAGACACGGCCCTCGGTGACGGCTGTCGCGACAAGTTCGGATGCTGCGCCTTCTACGGCGAGGGGGAGCAGCTCTTCGGCATGGCGCACCGAAAGCGGGGCTCCGAGCGCCTCCTCGCGTACGAACACAGCGGTGCCCGAGTAGCCTTTGCGCTCGGCATAGCTCCAAACCTGCAGATAGCCGGGAAGATCTATGTGCGCCTGGCCTTCCTGCATCTTGGTTTCCTGGATGGCGAGGATGTCTGCATCCAGCTCCTCGGCGATCTGGGTGAAGCTCGGATCTTTCTTGAGGACGGCGCGCAGGCCGTTGACGTTCCACGATGCGAACTTATACGCACGCTCCGCAGCGACGGGGGTGATTTGAGACATACATGCTCCCTCGAACGGGGGTGGATACGAAACGCTGCGTCCATCCTAGCGTATCGTGGACCAGGCGGTATCGGGGAGGCTTCCTGCCATCAAGCGAGCACAGTGCGCATGGATGCCGGGGGCGTGTTGCGGAATGGGCATAGTGCGCGCACGCCAAGCGACGTGTTGCGGAGCGAACGTAGTGCGCGCAGACGCCAGGCGGTGTATCGCAGAGCGAACATAGTGCGCGCGGACGCCGAGCGACGTATAGTGGATAGTGCGCTTGGTGCCGGTGCGGCGTGCACGCATGCGCCCGATGGCGCGTGCATTTTTGGCTGTCGCCGGCTTGCGCCGACCGCATGCAGAAGGGAGGCCCCATGCTCGGGCAAGGATGGACGACGTCTGATTCGGATGAGGCGGCGGAGAAGCTACGGGATTTGTTCGATACCCATGCGCGCTCGGTCTTCTTTGGCGGTGCTGGCGTGTCCACGGCGAGCGGCATTCCCGATTTCCGCAGCGCGGACGGGCTCTATAGCCAGCGCTTTGCCTACCCACCGGAAACCATGCTCTCCCATTCCTTCTACGAGGCCCATCCAGCGGAATTCTTCGCCTTCTACCGCGAGCGCATGATTGCGCTCGATGCTCAGCCAAACCAATGTCATCGCAAGCTCGCCGAGCTTGAGCGCTCCGGAAAGCTCGATGCCGTGGTAACGCAGAATATCGACGGGCTGCACCAGGCAGCGGGAAGCCGCTGCGTGTGGGAGCTGCACGGATCGGTGCATCGCAATATCTGCCAGCGCTGCGGGACGGTATATTCGGCCTGCCAGATGGTTTCTCGCGAACTCGAGGACGAGGTGGGCATTCCCCGTTGCCCTGCATGTGGCGGGAGAATCAAGCCGGATGTCGTGCTGTACGAGGAACCGCTCGACCAAGATGTGATCGAGGGGGCCGTGCGCGCCATTGCCTCGGCTGATGTATTGGTGGTTGGAGGAACATCGCTTGTGGTGTATCCGGCAGCCGGGCTGCTCCAGTATTTCCAAGGCGATACGCTGGTTATCGTCAATCGCGATCCCACGCCGCAAGACGCACGGGCAGACGTCCTCATCTCGTGCGATATCGCGCAAGCGTTCGCGTTCTAGCTGCCGGTTCTCGGCGGTGGCCGCTTTGATGCTTTGCGCCGCCCTGGCCGGCGCGCCCGTGCCTGTGTGATATCCGCGCGTGGCGAGGCTTTTGCGTCTCAGGCGGATACAATAGAACTAACTCTGTATCGACCGGTGCGGCGGGTTGCGCGGCGCCGAGGCGAAAGGACCTACATGGCGTACGACACCAAAGTCTGGCGTTGCGGAAAATACACCCTTACGTTCGACCGACCGCGCATCATGGGTGTGCTCAACGTCACGCCCGATTCGTTTAGCGACGGGGGCGAGCACTTCGATACCGATGCGGCCATCGCGCACGGTCTGGCCATGCTCGATGCCGGAGCCGACATCATCGATGTGGGTGGGGAGTCGACGCGCCCCGGTTTCCGCCCGGTGAATGCCGACGAGGAGGCTCGCCGCGTGCTGCCGGTCGTTCGGGCGCTCGCCGCCAAGGGGGCCGTCGTGTCGATTGACACGCGCCATGTCGAGGTCGCGAAGGCTGCCGTGCGCGTGGGCGCTTCAATCGTAAACGACGTTACCGGGTTCACCGACCCTAAGATGGTTGAGTTTGTGGCCAAGAACACCTGTGGCGTGATCATCGTCCACGCCGGCGAGGTGTCCGAGCAGCCGGCGCGTGCGCGCACCGCGGTCCAGTTGGATACCTCGGCCGCGGCGTTTGTTGCCGAGAGAGCGCGCGAGGCGGAAGAGGAGGCCGCTGCGGCAAAGAGTGGAAAGGCCAAGCGGGCGCGGGGCAAGCGCGCCGGCAAGCTGGGGGCCACGTTCGTGCAGCCGCAGCTTCCCTTCGGCGAGGCGTTCGGCGCGGAGGAGAAGGAGGCCGCGCCATCTGACGAGGCTGCCCCGGCGGCTCACGATGAGGTGCCTGCGGATGGAGCCGTTTCGGGCCAGGACGCCTCGGCGGGCGCGCAGGGCGCTGACGGCCAAGAGGCCTCGCTCGTGGTGGATGAGCTCGCTGCGGTGATGCGCCGGTCTGCACTCCGTGCTGAGGCATATGTGAGTACGTATCAGCCGCGCCGTTTCACCTTGCCGGATTCCGCCCCGATTATGCGCCGTGTCATGGGCTTCCTCTCCGACCAGGCTCGTGCCCTCGTGCGCGCGGGCGTGTCGCGTGACCGCATCTGCATCGATCCGGGCGCCGGTTTTGGCAAGTCGGCCAACGAGGACGTCATCATTCAGCGTGAGACCGCGAAGATGGCCTCGCTCGGCTATCCGCTGCTTTGCGCTGTCTCGCGCAAGCGCTTCATTGGCGCTGTTTCCGGCGTGGAGGAAGCGGCGGACCGCGATGCGGCCACGTTCGGCGTGTGCCTGGGTGCTATCGAGAACGGGGCGAACATCGTGCGGGTGCACGATGTCGCCGGGTTCGCGCAGTTCCTCAATGGCTTCTGGTCGGTGGCGCGTCCGCAGCCGCGACGCGCGTTCGTGGCGCTCGGCTCCAACATGGGCAACCGCACCGACAACATTCGGGCAGCTCGCGACCTTATCGCCGAGATCCCACTCACCTGCGTTTCTAATTGCTCGCGCATCTATGAGAGCGAACCTGCATACGAGACCCGCCAGGCGCCGTTCGCGAACGCCGTTATAGAGATCAAGACGGAGCTTGCACCCCTGGTGCTGCTTGATGAGCTTCTCTCCATCGAGAACTCGTTGGGCCGCAACCGCACCAAGAGCGCGCGCCCCAATGGTCCGCGCGTGATCGATTGCGACCTGGTGTGGATGGACGGCGAGCGCCATGGCGGCGATAAGCTGCGCCTGCCTCACCCCAAGCTCGGCGAACGCGATTTCGTGCTCGTTCCGCTCGAAGACCTCATGCACGACCCAGCCCGCTTCTTCCGTTATGAGGGCGTCGAGGTGCTCGAGCCGGAGGAGCGCATGGGACATGTGGTCGGCGAGCTTGGTTCGCTCTAGTGCGACGGTAGTGCGGGCGGGCGTGATGATGGCAACACGGACGGGTGCAGCGATGACTCGTGTGAGCGGGCGAGGGTGGCGTGCCGTTGCTAGGTGCTGCCGATGACGCGCGATGAAGCATGGCAGGTGCTGGGCCTTGCCGAAGGAGCCTCGCGCGAAGAGGTTTCGCTTGCCTATCGCGAGCTCGCGCAGATGCTCCATCCCGATAAGTTTGGCGAGAACAAGCGGCTGCGCGCTCGTGCGGAGCAGCAGATGCGCCGCATCAACGAGGCGCGCGACGTGCTGCTCAAGGGTGGCGGGCGAGCATCGCACAGTGGTGCGCGGCCTCGCGGGGGAGCTCGCTCGGGTTCCGGGCGCGGAGGTGCCGCTTCTGCGAACTCGCCTGAGCAGATTCGCCTCGAGGCCGAGGCGCGGGTTCGAGCCGCCGAGACGGCGCGCCTTACCGTGGTGGCTCAAGCGCGCACCATGCGGGAGCGTCGGCGTAGCATGGGAATGCTTGCGGGCGGGGCAGCTATCGTCATGCTCCTGTGCTCGCGGATGCGCGGCACGATCGGGGTGCTTGCGTTCTCCGTTGCTTCGATGCTCGTGGTGTGGGGCATCGTCGATGTGGTGAGTCTTTCCGGGCAGATTTCTGTGCTGCAGAAGCGCTCCGCTGAGCTGCTGCGCCAGCGCGATGCCGCCGCCAAGATTGCCGAAGAGGCGGCGCGGCTGTAGCCTTCGCTCGCGGCGGAGCTGGTAGGCGGGGCTCCCGCGCATGGATTGGGGTATTTGCCCCGTGCTAGAATGGGGCGCGTGATAGGCGGCAACAGGGCGAAGGGAACGCGATGGCGCAGAATACGCAGGGGCCGGGCGCGGTATCGCCCCAGCTGGACGAGATGGTGTGCGACCTCATCGGCTTCATGCTTGATGAGCTCGCCGCGGGCTGCGACCCGGGCGTCTTGGCGTGCATGGAAGATTCCCAAGGCAACCGGAGCGAGGCCGCATTTAGCGATGACGGCGAAGAGGAGTGCCTTGAGGCAGCGCGTTCGCTCGTTGCTCGCAGCGCGCAGGGTGTTCCCGAAGATGGGGTGGGGCCAATTGCCCGCTATGCCATCGGCTGCGTCGGTGGCGTTCAGCTCGAGGACGGCTTTGCGGACGCCGTGCTTGTGAGCTTCTACGAGCACGGCCTTGCGACGGAGGTCGGTGCGCCCACGGGCTACTCTGCCTACGTGCTCTATGAGGGATTTGGCTTGGGCGACGATTTCGCCTATGCCGATCCGATGCCCGCGGGCGAGGAGCCGCCGCTCATAGAGGGATAGTGGAGCGCATTGAGCGGTCTATCTAATTAGTAACTCCCCTCCAATTGCCATTTTATCCAAATGTGCGCCAAGTCGGTCTTTTTCCAGCGATATGCTTGCGGTTCTCTAAGCGAGCTGGTAGGCACCCGTATTGCAAGGCTTCTACCAGCGCGATGGGAAAACCGCACCGCCATTCTGCAGGTTGAAAGACCGACATAGCGCAAATTTGGCTATATTTTTCAAGATAGTGGGGTTATTAAATAATACGCGGGCCCAACAATTCGTCCACAAATGAAAGCTATCGGCCGGGTGGGCCTGTGCACTTGCCGTTTGGCGCTATAATCTGCTAGTTCGCCGAAATGAAGCTTGTTTTTATATGCAATGGGAGTAGTAATGCGCGTCGAAAATCTCAGGAATATCGCCATCATCGCCCACGTCGACCACGGCAAGACCACCATCGTGGACAAGCTGCTGCGCGCTACGGATGCCTTCCGCGCTAACCAGCAGGTTGAGGACCGCGTGCTCGACTCGAACGACCAGGAGCGCGAGCGCGGAATCACCATCCTCGCCAAGAACTGCTCGATCGAGTACAAGGGCGTGAAGATCAACATCATCGATACCCCCGGCCACGCCGACTTCGGCGGCGAGGTCGAGCGCGTGCTCAAGATGGCCGACGGGGCGCTTCTGCTCGTCGACGCCTTCGAGGGTCCCATGCCCCAGACGCGCTTCGTGCTGCGCCATGCAATCGACACCGGCCTTGCCATCATGATCGTGCTCAACAAGATCGACCGCCCCGGTGCCGATCCGGAGAAGGCGTACAACGACTGCCTCGATCTTATGGCTGATCTTGGCGCCACCGACGAGCAGCTTGAGTTCGCCATGGAGCACGTGGTGTATGCAAGTGCGGTGAACGGGTATGCCCGCCGCGATCCCGATGACGGCAACATGGACATGTATCCGCTGCTCGATATGATTATCGACGATATGCCCGCGCCCGAGGTTGACGAGGCGGCGCCGCTCGCCATGCAGTGCATGACCATCGATCACTCCAGCTATGTGGGGCGCATCGGCATCGGCCGCGTGTTCTCGGGTAGTCTGCATAACGGAGACACCATTCTTGTGGTAAAGAACGACGGCTCGAGCTCAACCGCGGTCGTCAAGCAGCTCTTCACGTTCGACTATCTTGGCCGCGCCGAGTGCCAGGAGGTCCAGGCCGGCGACATTGCCGCTGTGGTGGGTATCGACCGCACGGACATCGGTGATGTGTACACTGACCCCGACAATCCGGTGCACCTCGACCCCATCGAGATCGATCCACCCACGCTTTCCGTTGTGTTCGAGGCGTCAACCTCGCCGCTCGTGGGCCGCGATGGCGACATCGTGGGCGCTCGCCAGCTCAAGGAGCGCCTCGAGCGCGAGGGCGAGAACAACGTAACCATGCGCATTGAGGAGCTTGAGGACAAGAGCGGCGTCGAGGTCTCCGGTCGCGGCATCTTGCACCTGTCCGTTCTCATGGAGACCATGCGCCGCGAGGGGTACGAGTTCCAGGTGGGCCGCCCGCGCGTGCTCTTCAAGAACGACGAGAACGGCAACAAGATGGAGCCCGTTGAGCAGGCTGTAGTCGAGTGCCCCGACGAGTACTCGGGCAAGGTCATCGAGGTGTTCGGCAACGCCGGTGGCACCATGGTGAGCATGCAGGCTGGTTCGACCGTTACCCATCTCGAGTTCAAGATTCCTACGCGTGGCATCATGGGCCTCAAGAACCGCATCTTGAACGTCACCCATGGTGAAGGCGTGTTCTACCACACGTTCCTGGAGTACGGCCCCTATGCCGGCGAGCTCGGCGGGCGCAACAACGGCGCCATGATTTCCATGACCACCGAGAAGGCGGTCGCTTACGCCCTCGGCACGCTTCAGGAGCGCGGTCAGCTCTTCGTGGAGCCGGGTACCGAGTGCTACGAGGGCATGATTGTGGGCGAGCGCAGCAAGCCGGGCGACATGGTGGTGAACATCGCGCGCACCAAGAACCTGGGCAACCAGCGCTCCTCAACGGCAGATATTGCCGTTCAGCTCACGCCGCCGCGCACCTTTACGCTCGAGGAGGCACTCGAGTACATCGCGGACGACGAGCTTGTGGAGGTTACGCCCAAGAACATTCGTCTGCGCAAGCGCATTTTGAACGCGACCGATCGCAAGAAGGCTGCGGTGCGCTCCGGTCAGGTGAAGAAGTAGTCACCGAAGGCCTTGTCCGTGCGGCAGAACGCGTTACATGCCAAAGTACGCAATAAGGGGTCGATTTAGGCCCCTTATTGCGTAATTCGGCATGCAAGTGCATTTCAGCGGTCGACGCGGGCGCACGCTGCCGCTATAGATGCGCGCAGCCGCGGGCGCGGGCAGGGCGCGACAGGTGCGTGGTCCGCGACGAGCTTTGGAGGCTTGTGGCAGGTCGCGTGCCATCGCCCGGCCTGTTCATCGCTACACATCGAGCTTTCTCTGGCCGCGCTTGCGACGCATACGCTTGAGGCGCGAGAGCGCTTCCTTGCGGCGCTCTTGTTCGCGACGCTCTTCGATATCGGCAAGGGTGCGCTCACGGCGGTCGGCGAGGGCATCTGCGGAGCGCGCGGTAACCTCTCGGCGCGCACCGGCAACGTCGGCGGTGCGGTGCCGGCGCGGCACCATGCGTGTAAGGTCGACCTCGGTGGGGGATTGGATGTTATAGTGCAGCGAAAGCCATCGCACGAACATGGTAAGCGCTGTGCTGAACGTGAGCGCGGCGATGTTGTTCACGCTGCACCCCTGGACCAGAAAGATATAGGCGGTGGAGCCGGCTATGGCCGCGATAGCGTAGAAGTTGCCGCGCTTAAAGATCGAGGGGGTCTGCGCGAGGCAGATGTCTCGCAGCAAGCCGCCGCCCACGGCGGTGAAGAAGCCCATCATGACGCAGACGGTCGGCTCGAAGCCGTAGACCATTGCCTTGTCCGCGCCAACGGCTGAATAGAGGCCGACGGCGAAGATATCCAGGATGTCGATTATGCGATCTTGCCGCTCGACGATCATGGGGAACACAAAGGTGATGGTTGCCGCGATAAGCGAGGTGGGGAGCGCGAGCGGTTGGTTCAGGATGTAGACGTCGCCCACCTGCAAGATGATGTCGCGCAAAAGACCGCCGCCCAGGCCCACGAGAACGGCGAGCCAGAGCGCTCCAATGAAATCGAGCTTGTGCTGGCGCGCGGAAAGCACACCGGTGACGGACGAGACCACCACGACGAACATCTCGATACCCAGCGGTACGGCGGCTTGTTGCGAGGCGACGCCGGATTGGGCGACGGCGACGGCTGCTGCGGGGGCGGCAGCGAAGACGGGGTGCATCGGCGGTCCTCTCCATGTAAGGCATGCGGGCGAAAGACTGAGTGCTATCTTACATCGCTTTTGATGGGGTCATTTTGGGTCATTTTGGGACGGGTCCGTTTTGACTCGTCGTAGTGTTGGACACAAATCCGTGTACGAGATGAGTCAAAACGGACCCGTCCCAAAATGACCCAAAATGACCCATGGCCGTGGCAAGCGGAAAGAAGGGTTGGGGCAATGGGTGATTTGGTTTTGGAAAAGGAAACTGGCGGAGGAGGAGGGATTCGAACCCTCGTACCCGGGGACACCGGGTAAACGGTTTTCGAGACCGCCGCATTCAACCACTCTGCCACCCCTCCGCATGGGGTGAACGGCGCGCCATCGAGGAAGAGGGCGCGCCGCGAGAAAGCAACTGGCGGAGAGTCAGGGATTTGAACCCTGGAGACGCTTTTGGCGCCTACACGATTTCCAATCGTGCTCCTTCGGCCACTCGGACAACTCTCCGTGTTCAGCACAGGAAATTGTACCGTATCTTTCCGACAATGCAAACGGGGATTTTGTGCAGCTCGTACAAACGCGGGGAAGAGGGCGCCGTTACAGGCTGGTGGATGCTTGACGGCGAGCTGATCGGTGGCAGCGCAGTGCGAGGGCGAGCCGATTCTGCTGATAGGCTGGCCCGGCTCGTTCAAGCGCGGGCGGCCATACGGGCCCGGTACGCTACACGTCGCCATCTTTCTTAACAAACACTTATATCTTTGCCGCTTGATACCAAATCGCGCGGGGTGCCTGCATGTGTTGCCCTGAAGCCGATACACTTTATATGCATGATGTATATGAATGAATCGCACTGCGCGGTTTCGTGGTGCACTCGCCGCGGTGCGCATGGCGCGGGGGCGATAGGCAGTAGGAGAGATCGGGGATGCAGAGTCGTCGGCTGGGGTTTGTGGCTTCATGGAATATGCTCACTGGAGAGCGCGGATGGTATAAGCCGATCGTGGTCCTGGCGCTCTTATCGTGGGTGCCGTTTCTTGGCACCATCGCGCTTTTGGGTTACGCGTACGAATGGGCGCGCCTTGCTGCATGGGGAGTCGACTGCGCCCCGCGCAGGAGCGGTATCGATTACGGCAAGCTGCTCAAAACGGGTGGGTGGGCGTTCCTCATCCTCGTGACCATGGTCATCGTGGCGAGCGTGATCACCTCGATCCTGTTCGGCGTGGACTGGGACCTGTTCATGCCGCTCGATTTCGGCTTCGTGGCACCGTGGAACACCAGCGGCTGGGGGAGCCTCTTCCGCATCGTGATCACGCCGCGCGTGCTCGTGGGCATGGTGTGCCAGGTTTTCATCGGTGCGTTCATCATCGCGGCTATGCTGCGCGGCACCATCTACGATGGCTTCGCCGCTGGATGGCGGCTCGACCGCTTGGCCCAGATGGTCGTTTGCGACCCGGGTGGCTTCATGAGGCTGGTGGGGGTTTCCGCCATTGGGTGCGCAGCGGGGCTCATGTATTCGTGGGCTTCTGCGGCGGTTATGGGTGCCATCGCATCGGTGGGTATCTCGTATTTCGAGTTCTATGATGGCGCACTTTACTTCGTCTTTAATTCTGAGCATCTTCTGCGCCGCCTGTTCACGCTCGGCCCGACGAATGCCTTGGGCGGGTTCCTGCTGTCTACGGCTTTCTCGTTCATTGGCTCGGCGCTTTCGGTCGCGATGCAACTTGTGGCAACGCATGCAGCGGGAATGTGGTTTCGCCGCTTCGACGTGGGGCGCTGGGGCCTCTCGTCCGACCCCTTGCCCGACGGGGTTCCGCACGAGGTCTAGCCGCTTCAGATTGAGGCTCGGGTTCAATCGAGGCGCGGGCCCCATCGAGGCCCGTTTCCGCAGCAAGGGCAAAGCTCAAATCGAGGCCATGTGTGCCGTTCGTCATCCATGCGGGCAGGGCGTCGCTTTTGGGAAAACAATGGACTTTGCCGTGCCGAGCGAGCGCTCGCCGCGGCGTGTGGCGCATGGATTAAGCATATCTAGCTGGGAAAACGGCATGCCTGCTGGCCGGTCCTCAGTGCATGTTCTGCATATTGAACGAATGCGGCCAGCGTTTGTTCAGATGCGCGTGAGAACCTTGGCTTGCATGGATGGGCGGGCCCCGTTCGCCCCGCCAGCTCGGCTCCCTGTTTCGCGCGGCCTCCGGCAACCCACGCCGCCGCTTCCGGCGGCTGTGCGGCGGACGCGGGGTGTATGTGGAGCTCATGAGGGTGTAGCACGGACTTCTTGAGATTTCGGCAGGAAGCGGCTATAGTAGCTGAGTCCTTTCCTGCTCCGGGCGCACCTTCACGACCCGGAGCCTTATGCCCAGAGGAGGTGACCACATGAAGGCTTATGAACTGCTGTTCTTCGTCAACCCGTCTCTTGATGTCGAGACTCGCGCTGCTGTTATGAAGCGTATCGACGTGACGATTGCTGCCGGTAACGGCAAGGTTGACAACGTTGACGAGTGGGGCAAGCGCAAGCTTGCCTACGAGATCAACGATCTCACCGAAGGTGACTACACCCTCATCAACTTCCATGCAGATCCCGCGTCGATCGCCGAGCTCGATCGCGTTCTCCGCATTACCGATGCGGTGGAGCGCCACATGATCGTGCGCCGTGACGACCAGGAGTAAATCGCCTATGGAAGGGGCGCGATGCGCCCAGCGGGTGCGTGCCGGCTCGGCGCGCTGCCCGTACGTGAGAGGTAGTGAGCACGCATGAGCATTAACCGAGTTAACATTTCCGGCAACCTCACCCGCGATCCGGAGCTTCGCATGACGAGCGGCGGCACCCAGGTGCTCTCGTTCGGTGTCGCGGTGAACGATCGCAGGCGCAACCCCCAGTCCGGCGAGTGGGAAGACTATCCCAACTTCGTGGACTGCACCATGTTCGGTGCGCGCGCGGAGGCGGTGAGCCGCTACCTCAGCAAAGGCTCCAAGGTCGCGATTGAGGGGAAGCTGCGTTACAGCTCTTGGGAGCGTGACGGCCAGCGCCGCAGCAAGCTCGAGGTCATCGTCGATGAAATCGAGTTCATGAGCAGGGGTTCCCAGCAGGGTGACGGAGGGTATTCCAACGCACCCCAGGCCCCGCGCGGAGGCTATGCCCAGCAGCCCCAGGCGCGCCCGCAGGCGCCTGTCCAGGCTCCGCCGACGGCGGATATCTACGACGAGGATATTCCGTTCTAGAGGCGTAGACGCCTGGTTTGCACGAGTGCGCTCCGGCTATGCCGGACGCGCCAAACGAAAGGTATTTTGACATGGCTAATGATTATTCAACACGTCAGCCGCGTCGTAAGTACTGCCAGTTCTGCAAGGAGCACACTGAGTACATCGACTACAAGGATACTCAGCTCCTTCGCAAGTACATGACCGACCGCGGCAAGATCAAGCCGCGCCGCGTCACTGGCGCTTGCACGCAGCACCAGCATGACATCGCGAACGCGATCAAGCGCGCCCGCGAGATGGCTCTTCTGCCGTACGCTGTCCCCGTGGTTTCCTCCCGCGGTGGCCGCAACCGCGACTAGCAGGCCGTTTGCTCGTTCATGATGATGTTCGACGGGCAGCATAGCGCAGCCGGATCAGATGGGACCGAGATCGTTCCCGCCCGGCAGCGCGCTTCGCGACCAAACGGCGGATGGCTGTGGTTCGTAGGGATCGGGCTGTCCGTGGCCGTGATGGCGCGGTACCCCATGCTTGGGGTGGCGTGCCTTGCGATGGGTCTCAGGACCCAGTCTGAGCGCTTCGGCGCGAAGGGCTTGGTTGCGGGCTTGGGCATCTCGGGTGCTGTCCTCGTTGCGTGGATGGTGCTCGATGGTGTTTCCAATGTGCTGTTCACAGTTCCGCTCGTTGGTATCGCGGCAGCCATCTCCGCGCTCATGTGGAAGAGGCGTGCGGGCGTTACCGAGGTATCGCTTGTGGTCACCGCGGCTATCGCGTTGTGCATGGCAGTCGATGGCTTCACCGCCTTCAACGCTGGCACGAACCTTGCCGAGGTGACGTCGGCGATGCTTATGGAGGTTGCCCGCGCTTCGGTTGGTCGCGGCGTCGAGGCTGAGCTTGCGCTCGTCTCGATCGAGCCCCTGATTTCGGTCATCTGGCCGATGGTGTACGTGCTCTCTGCCGCTCTCGATGCGCTCGTCGCCGGATTCGGGTCGTTCCTTGGTTCGGTCCAGCGTCCGGCCTCGTGGGGCGAGATGCCTGCGCCGGGGCAGCGCCTTCGGGTTCCGCAGATCAGTCTCTTCGACGCGCCGCTCTGGGCGGTTGGGGTGCTGGCCCTCTCTGTCCTAGGGATGGGCGCCTCATTTGCCGCTGTGCCCGAGTCGCAGATACTCCGGACCGTCTCCGTCACGCTCTTTTTGGCGGTGAGGATCATCTTCTTGATCCAAGGTCTCGGCGTGATCTTGGGATTGCTCGGCCGCTGGCGCATAGGGTGCTTCGGGCGGTTCGCCGTCATCATGGTTGCAACTTGGCTTGAGGTGATGTTCGTTGTGAGCATCATCGGCCTCATCGATGTGTGGGCCAACTTCCGCAAGCTTCCGCGGGATGGTTCGCACAGCGAGGCACACACGTAAGAAATGCGTCGCGCGTGCGACGCGCAGGATAGGAGATCTCATGAAAGTCATTCTTCTTGGTGAGATCAAGGGCAAGGGTGGCGAGGGCGACATCGTAGACGTCGCTCAGGGCTACGCCGAGAACTACCTTTTCCCGAAGAAGCTCGCCGTTGCGGCGACGAAGGGCGAGCTGAAGCAGCTCGAGCAGCGCCGCAACAACATCGCCAAGCGCGAGGAGAAGCGTCTTGCCGACGCCAACGCGCTCAAGGCGAACCTCGACGGCAAACAGATTACTGTTGACGTCAAGGTCGGCGACGAGGGCATCCTCTTCGGTTCGGTTACCGCCGCCATGGTTGCCGACGCCGTCAAGGACCAGCTCGGCGTCGAGATTGACCGCAAGCGCGTTGAGCTCGGCAAGCCCATCAAGGTTGCCGGCGCCCACACCGTGGCCATCTCGCTCTACCGCGAGATTCGCGCCGAGGTCGTCGTGCTCGTTGGCGTGACCGCCGAGGAGCTCGCCGCGGAGTCCGAGGCTGCCGAGACCGAGGCTGAGGCCGAGGTGGTTGAGGAGGCTACCGAGGAAGCTGCTGAGTAGCAGACGCTACAGCAACAGCGCTCACCACGCCCGCTGCCGGGGATTCTCGGCGGCGGGCGTTTTGCGTTATGCCACGAGGCGGTGAGCCGGGCGAATCGGAGGCGCGCATCTTGGCGGCTGCGGATTCACCAGTTCGAGCGCCCTCAAAGCCGCCGTTCGCGCGGAGCTCGGATGGTCCGGGCGGGTCCTAAAATCTCACGTGCGCAGACATTCAACATTCAAGAAAAGGTTGAAAGTTTCTCTTGACAAATCGGGAGAGTAAGAAATCAACAGGTCAACGGTTGAAAACTCAATATGTGCCAGATCCGATAGCAAGTTTTTCACAAGCCTTCATCAAGAGTAGACGGTATCGCGTACGGTGGTTATCCTGCGCAATGTATAAAACAACACTAGTTACCTGCATGTTCACTAAATGTACAAATATATGTGTGTAATAGAACGGCAAAAAGACAGTAAGAAGTGAATAACAGCAGGTAAAGAGTATAGCTGTCGAAAACTCGGTATGATGGGCCTGTCGAATTGTGGAAAACGTTGAAAACTGGTATTCCCGCTGAAAGCCGGGGCGGGGTTATCCACATCTGGATGTGGAAAGAAAAAGGTGCAGAGAGCAGGGGAACGAGCCCTCTGCTCGGCAGCGGAATACTCTACCATGGGTGCTCGTAGGTTATCTGCTGGGCGGCGTTTTGCACGCCGCCTCGTGTTCGAGAAAGGCATGAGCGTGTCGCCGAATGATTACGCCCCCCTTGCCGTAGACCGTGGGGCCCATCAAGGCCTTCCCAATAACACCGAGGCCGAGGCCAACGTGCTCTCTGCCATGCTGCTTTCGCCAGACGTGGTGGACGATGCCATCTCCGAGCTCCGGATCGACGACTTCTATCGCCCTGCGCACCGCGAGCTCTTCGTTGCGATGGTTTCCATGAACGAGCGGGCCATTCCCATCGATTCCATTTCGGTGGTGGACTTCCTCGCTTCCGAAGATAAGCTGTCTGCGGTGGGCGGCGAGGCGTACATTCTCGAGCTCGTGGGCAACACCATCTCGCTTGCCAACTGGCAGCACCATGCCGAGATCGTGCGTCGCGACTCGCTCCTCCGAGAGCTCATCAAAGCCGCAGGACAGATCAGCGAGCTTGCCTACGATGCGCCGCTCGATGCGAAAGAGGCTGTCGACCAAGCCGAGAGCCTCGTGCTCAAGATTACGGACCGCGAGGTATCGAGCGCGTATCGCTCTCTTACGGACTTCATGATCGAGGCCTACAACGAGGCGGCCGAGATTGCGGCGGCCGGCGGGCAGGCGCACGGCGTTGCCACCGGTTTTCCGAGCCTCGATCGCTTGCTGCTCGGCATGCGCGAGGGCCAGCTCATCATCTTGGGCGCCCGTCCCGCCGTTGGTAAGACGTCCTTCGCCCTCAACCTTGCGCTCAATGCGGCTGCCGACGGCTGCACCGTGGGCTTCTTCTCGCTCGAGATGAGCGGAAAGGAAATCGCGCAGCGCCTTATCTGCGCGCACGCAGCGCTCTCCATCTCAGATTTTCGCACGGGCCGCATCTCGCCCGAGCAATGGGCGAACATCAACGAGGCCACGCAGGAGCTTTCGAAGCTCGATATCCTTATCGACGATACGCCGGGCACCACCATCACCGAGATTCGTGCCAAGGCGCGCCGCATGCTCCACAACAAGGAGCGGGCTGTCATCATCCTCGACTATCTGCAGCTGGTGAGCCCACCGGCGGGCCGTCGTGCCGAGAACCGCGCGGTCGAGGTCTCGGAGATGAGCCGTGCTCTCAAGATTATGGCAAAGGATCTCGGCGTGCCCGTCATCTCGCTCTCGCAGCTCTCCCGTGCGGTCGAGAGCCGTACCGGGAAGCGCCCCCAGCTTTCTGACCTGCGCGAATCGGGCTCAATCGAGCAGGACGCCGACATCGTCATGTTCCTCGACCGCTCGGCCGACGAGCAGGAGGCGTCGCGCGACGACCGCCCGGACGAGGGCGTGACGCGTGTCATCGTGGCGAAGAACCGTTCCGGCCCTATCGGCGATGTGGACCTGGCGTTCGTGCCCGCATCCACGAAGTTCTATGAGCTTGATGGGATACATGGCGAGGGCTAGCCTGAACGCCTGTTCCGGTGGATATAATAGTGCCTGTTGTATAGTGCGCCAGGCTCCCTGCGTTGGCCTATGGGTTGGCGAGCGGGCTGGGTGCGAGGGCGCTCGACGCGGTACGGGTTGAGTAGCCTAATCGGTGAGGAGTAATTCATGAGCTCGACAGTGCTGGTTGGAACCCAGTGGGGCGATGAGGGCAAGGGCAAGATCTGCGACCTGATCGCTCGGGACTTCGACTGCGTCGTGCGGTATCAGGGCGGCAACAACGCGGGTCACACCATCGTGGTGGGTGATCGCAAGTACGGCCTGCACCAGGTTCCCTCGGGCATCATGTATCCGGAGTGCATCTCGGTGATCGGCAATGGCTGCGTGATCAACCCCAAGGTGCTGCTCGAAGAGATCGATATGTTCGAGGCCGATGGCATCTCCACGGCCAACCTCAAGGTCTCGGGCAACGCGCACGTCATCATGCCCTACCACATGGACCTCGACGGCGCCTACGAGGAGCTCCTCGGGTCTCACAACATCGGCACCACGAAGCGCGGCATTGGCCCGTGCTATCAGGACAAGATGGCGCGCATTGGCCTGCGCATGCAGGACATGCTCGACGAGGCCACCTTCCGCGACAAGCTCGCACGCGTCCTTGACCGCGTGAACCCGCAGCTGGAGAAGATCTTCGGCCTGCCCACCTACACGGTAGACCAGATCTGCGATGAGTATCTTCCCATGGCCGAGCGCCTGCGCCCGTATATCTGCGAGAGCTCCCGCCTGCTCAACGATCTGATCGAGGAGGGCAAGTCGGTGCTCTTCGAGGGCGCTCAGGCGACGCTGCTCGATATCGACCACGGCACCTATCCGTACGTTACATCGTCTAACTGCACCGCTGGCGGTGCCGTGACCGGTTCTGGCGTGGGCCCCGGCAACATCGAGCGCGTGCTCGGCATCATGAAGGCCTACATCACCCGCGTGGGTTCTGGCCCCATGCCCACCGAGCTGGCATACGAAACCGATGCCGGCCACACCCTCACCGAGGAGGGGTACGAGTACGGTGTGACCACCGGCCGCCGTCGTCGCTGTGGTTGGTTCGACGGCGTGATCGCCAACTACTCGGCTCGCGTGAACGGGCTCACCCATATCGCGCTCACCAAGCTCGATGTGCTTTCCGCGTTCGATACCATCAAAGTCTGCGTTGCCTACGACTGCGATGGCGAGCGCTACACCACGGTGCCGGAGCACGAGGCGGCGTTTGCCAACGCCGTGCCGGTTTATGAGGAGCTGCCCGGCTGGAAGTGCGACATCACGGCATGCCGCTCCTTTGACGAGCTGCCGCAGGAGGCGCGTGATTACGTTGCGCGCATCGAGGAGCTTGCCCATGCCGAGGTTGCGTTCGTGTCGGTTGGCCCCGACCGCGAGCAGACCATCAACCGTTCCTGGAAGTAGGGGCGCCGCGTCGCGAGCGCTTGAAAACACGAATGTGGTCGCCGGGGGAGGGACCGTGAACAAGTTCGCCATCGTTTTGGATAGCGCCGCCGATCTGCCTGCTGCATTGGTGGAGAAGTACGACCTGCGCGTGGTGCCGCTGCACGTCGCTTTCGGGACGACGGAGTATGCTGACGGGGTTGATATCAAGATCGAGGAGTTCCTCGATAAACTCGAGGCGGCGGAGAACCTTCCCATCACTTCGCAGCCGGCGCCGGCAGATTTCCTCGACGCCTACAACGCCCTTGCCGACGAGGGCTATACGGAGATCCTCTCCATCCACCTCTCCGCGGCGCTTTCGGGTACCTACGAAACCGCACGTGCCGCTGCGGCCCATGTTGCGAAGCAGCGGGGCATTCGCATCGAAGCATTCGATTCCTGCTCTGCTACGGTTGGCCAAGGGGCAATGGTGCTCGAGGCCGCTTGTATCGCCCGTGCCGGCGGCACGCTCGACGAGGCGCTCGAGCGCATTGCAAACGTGCGGCGCACGCACCGCATCTATTTCATCCCCGATTCGCTCGCAAACCTGGTGAAGGGCGGGCGCGCCAGCAAATTCCAAGGTATGGCCACCTCGCTTCTGAATCTCAAGATCGTGGTAACGCTTACCGAGACCGGCGCGATCGAGGTGCTTCACAAGGCCAAGGGCATGAAGAACGCGGTGAGCTGCATCGTGGACCTCATGGCCGAGCAGTCCCGCGAGATGGGCCCGCTTGTGTACTATAAGCTCCATACCAAGGCCTATAAAGCGCTTGAATTCATGGATCGGGCGCTCGATAAGACCGACGCCTCGCTGCGTTTCCTTACCATGGGGACCATTGGCCCGACCATCGCCACGCACGTGGGGCTTCGTGCCGTGGGACTCTTTGCGTACCCGGAGGAGTTCCATAATCCCGAGCTCGACGATATCGCCGAGTATCTAACGCCGTCGTTCTAAGGGCGAGGCAGGGTTCATTTTGGGACGGGGTCAAAATGGACCATTTTGCTTATTCGCCCCGCTGACATGCTCCAAGCCTCGCCGTTACAAGGAGGAACCATGACCGAGACCACCAAGACCATCGACATCCTGCTTTTGGGAAGCGGCGGCCGCGAGCATGCGCTCGCGAAGAAGCTTGCCGAGTCTCCGCGCTGCGGAACGCTCTACATCGCACCGGGTAACGGAGGCACGCTGCAGGAGGGTGTGAACGTGGCGCTTGCCGAGGACGACCCGGAGGCGGTGGCGGCCTTTGCCCGCGAGGAGGGCATCGGGCTCGTGGTGATCGGTCCCGAGGCCCCGCTCGTTGCCGGTGTTGCCGATGCCGTGCGCGCGGCTGGCATCGCGTGCTTTGGGCCTGGCGCCGAGGGAGCGCAGATGGAGGGTTCCAAGCGCTTTTCGAAGGAGCTCATGGAGCGCGCCGGCATTCCCACGGCAGCATACGGCTCTTTTACCGACGAGGAGGCTGCACTCGCCTATGTTCGCGAGCAGGGTGCCCCGCTCGTGGTGAAGGCAGATGGCCTGGCAGCTGGTAAGGGCGTGGTCGTGGCTACCGAGCAGGAGCAGGCCGAGGAGGCGGTCCGTGAGTGCTTTGCTGGAGCCTTCGGCGATGCTGGTTCCACCGTGGTCATCGAGGAGTGCCTGACCGGCCCCGAGTGCTCGCTTCTGGCCTTCACCGACGGCAAGACCGTGAGGCCCATGGCTACCGCCCAGGACCATAAGCGCGCCCTTGAGGGCGATCGCGGCCCCAACACGGGCGGCATGGGCGTGTATAGCCCGGTGCCCATCGTGACCGACGAGGAGCTCGCCGTCATGAAGCGGGTCATGGTCGATACCGTGGCCGAGCTTGCTGCTGAGGGGATTGACTACCGCGGCTGCCTGTACGGCGGGTTCATGCTTACGCCGGAAGGGCCCAAGGTGCTCGAGTTCAACGCGCGCTTCGGCGACCCGGAGACCCAGGTGATTCTGCCGCGCCTGAAGAACGATCTGGTAGATGTCATGCTCGCTTGCGCCGAGCAGCGCTTGGACGAGGTTGAGCTGTCTTGGCGCGATGAGTGGGCCGTGGCCGTGGTCCTCACGAGTGCGGGCTATCCGGGTAGCTACGAGAAGGGCAAGGTTATCACCGGCGTTGAAGATGCCGATGCTCTGGACGGGGTGACCGTCTACCATGCGGGCACCGCGGTGACCGATACAGGCGAGCTCGTGACGAGCGGTGGCCGCGTGCTGGCCGTGACGGCGCTCGGGGACACCTTCGAGGCGGCTCGCGATTTGGCCTATGCTGCCTGCGAGAAGATTGACTTCGAGGGTAAGACGCTCCGTCATGACATCGGCCTCAAGGCGCTCCGCGGTCGCGAGGCGTGGGACTAGGCGAGGCGAACGCGGCGGCTGCGCTCCGCTCTGCTCAGTTGCTCTGTCCGACTTAGCAAAACCGTTCACTACCTTGCCGAGTGTGGCCATTTGGTCGCACTTGGCACTTTTGTGAGCGATTGACTGGTCCGCTCGCCCGATTGCGCCGCGGGAAGCGCCGCGATCGGCCCACCCCGGAGCAAAAGTCCTGCCAAAGGATCGGATTTTCATCGGTGGGCCGGATAGACCCCGCCGCGGGCTCAAGGGAGCCGCAGGTCAAAGCGTTGGCCTCTCGGTGGCTACTGCGCGTGCACCCAAAAATCCGATCCTTTGACGAGACTTTTGCGTGGCATCGCGCGCGCCGGGGCAGTTTTGCGATGAGCGGCGGCCGGGAGCAGGCGCTTGGCTGGGGCTATCGGGTGTTGAGCGCATCCATCCAAGCGATTGCGGCCTGGTATGCCTCCATGCCTGCGGGGTTGGTTACATCTCGGTCGAAATCATGGGGGAGGTAATAGGCGCTCTTCATGTGCGCACGTGTCGCCTGGCGCGAAAGCTGCTTGGACACGCGATAGGGAACGTCTTCATCGCCGGTGCTCGCTGCGATAAAGAGCGGCGGCAGCGCCGCGAGGTCATCGGCGGAGAGGGACCAGGACGAGACGGAGCGTTCGGGGGTGGCCCCGTCGAGCCCCATGAGGGCGAGCCACGCCCCTTCATGCTGGCGCGCATAGACGTACAGTGCGTACCGGAGCGCTTTGGGCCCCGAGGTTGGAGCTCCACCGCGCTCTACGATGCGCTCTACCTCGCCGAGGGAGACCTCCGGTAAAGCCAGATAGGCGCTTGCGGGCTCGGAGATCCAAGGCTCGCCCAGGTTGTAGTAGCCATAAAAGCTCATGATGCCAGCGGGCTGCGGAAGGTCTTGGCCGCGCAGCCTGATCTCGCGCGCGAGAAGCAATGCGAGATACGCGCCTGCCGAGCGCCCAAAAAGAAGATAGTCGATGCAATCGCCGCGCTCGATGGGCCCTGCGACCTCGGTGTGCCAGGTCTCGTAGAGGGCGTCGACGATATCCGGTAGCGCGGTCTCGGGTGCAAGGGGGTAGTCGGCACACACGAGCGTGGAGCCCGCATCGGTGATTGCCCGGACATAGGGAGAGGGCAAATCGTCGCGCTCCCCATAGACCAGGCCACCGCCGTGAAGGTAAAACACGATGCGCCGCGCATCGTTTGAAGCGGTCGGGCGATATACGGTAACGGGGCAAGCCATAGCCTATCCTTTCTCAATCAAAGAGGCGCCGTGTCGAAGGAACGCTTGAATCTCAGGAGTGCCGTGCTGGGGGCGTCGTACCGGAGGGAAGCCGAACCGAAAGGGCTCCGTGCCAAAGGGTAGCGTGCCAAAGGAGTGACCCCTCGAAAGGACTCTGCTCCGGCGGGCGCCGCCCCGGCCACTTGCTGCGCTTGGAGCGGCAGCTCCGTGGCGCTAGGAATCCTTGCGTAGCGTGTAGATCTTATCGGCCAGCACAACCTGCAGGTAGTCGTCGGGATTGCGAACGTCAACACCGTAGATCTTCCGCACGCGCTCAACGCGGTAGCGCACCGTCTTGGGGTGCAGGTACAGCTGCTCGGCGGTCTTGGGATAGCTCATGCCGTTCGCACAGAGGCTCACGACCGTCTGGAACAGGTCGGGGGCGTCTTGATGCAGCGCGCTGAGGCGGGGGTCAATATACGTGTCGAGCTGCGACGGGTCGTCCACGCCCAGTAAGAGCTTGTATAGGCCCAGATCGTCGTAGCGAACCTCAAAGTCGCCCTGCGTCTCATCGAAGAGCCGGTATGCGTTCATCACCTCGTTGTTGATGGCTGGCAGCGAGTATCGGTCGGTGGCCGAGCTGATCACCGCGAGGTGTGTGAAGAGCGGGAGAATCGAAGAGTTGTGCAGGTCGGCGAGAACGTTCCGCACGGTATCGAGGGAAAAGCCTGAGTTTTCGTTCCGCACGTTGTGCAGAAAGACGATGCGGTCGCCGTTCACGAAGTACACGATGCCTGGATAGGATGCCCGCAGGCTCCGACGCAGGGCTTGCAGCAGCTCGTCGATGCGGTCGGCATCGATGGAGTCGACTACGCGCGTGCGTACGAGCAGCGCCTCGTACAAGGGGTACCGATCGATGCCGAGCAGCGCAAGCGCGGAGTCTATGCGCTCGTGCGAGCCGAAGCGATCGAGCAGCAGGTCGTGCACGGTGTTGTTGTTCTGGTAGAAGAGCTTTTGCTTGATGGCGTTCTGCTTCAAGATTTCCATCTGCAGCAGGCTCACGATGTTCTCGACGGTCATGGTGTCGAGCGGCGTGAGCTCGCGGTCAGCGTTATGGATGATGAGGTAGTAGTCCACCCCATCAGAGCTGGGTATGCGCACAGCGAGTGCCTGAACGGTCTGCGGTTGGTGCGAGGCGCCGAACCCCTTGTCGTAGAAGAGTTTCGCATCGAAGTAGGCGTGCGTCTGGTAGGCCTCGGGCTCGCGCCTGTTGAACGAATAGCCGGTGAATTCGGTGAGTGTCTGCTCGGTGCCGGTGCGGCGGTCGCGCATGGTATCGAAGTATGTGACCTCTGCATGCAGGGCGTTTTTGAGCGGGCTCAAGATATAGGGTATCGACGGCTGCTTGAGCGCAAGCGCCATGAGGTGCTTGTGCACATCGAAGAAGCGATTGAGCAGGGTGAGGTTTGAGTCCAGGATATGCCCCAGCACGTCGAGCAGAATGGACTCGTATTTAACCTGCGGCGCGAGCTTGATGAGCGGCAGGTCGAAATCGTCGCAGAGCTCGATGATGCGCTCCGGGGCCTCAACCATAAGGCGCTCCGGCTTGAACACCAGAGCGCCGATGCCGATGGAGCTCATGGTGCGGAAGAACATCACCGTCTCGCTTTCGGAGAGGTGCTCCAGCGCGTAGAAGCTCGAGATGATGAGCTGGCCGCGTTTGCCCCAGTTTTCGATATCGATTGCCTCGAGCACCATGGCGCCGGTGATCTCGTTATCCATGCCGGTCTTACCGGCGATGATGCTCGCTCCTTCAAACGATGGGAGCAGCAAGATCTCTCTCACTATCACGGGGAGCCTCTTTCCACAGCCTCTCTTTCAGTATACGAACGCGCTGCAGCAGGTCATTTCCGCTCTGGATAAAGAAACGGATGTTTTCCTATCCTCCTCGCCAATGAAAAGAAAAAGCCCAGATGATTCAATGCGAGGGTGTAGGGGAGGGCCGTCACCCGGGAAGACGGTCGTCCCTGATCCTTCAGGAAGTTGCAGAAAAGGAGGAGACGATGCTCAAGACTGTGGTCAAGCCAAATTCGTATCAGGACTCCATCAACCTGATGCTGCTGACCAACAAGATTAACACCCTCGACGGTGTCATCCAGAGCCAAATCATGATGGGCACCGACGCGAACAAGGATATCTTCTTTAACGCCGGCCTGCTTACCGATGAGGCCAAGGCTGCGAACCCGAGCGACATGGTCATCGTCGTCGAGACCGACGACGAGGCCGTGGTGGACACCGTGCTCGCTGAGACCGAGGCCTTCCTTGCCGACCTTTCGGTCAAGAAGGAGGCCGCCGGCGGCCCCGCTGAGGCGACCAGCTGGGAGGAGGCCATCGCGCAGTTGCCCGACGCCAACATGGCGCTCTTCTCCATCCCTGGCGAATATGCTGCTCCCGAGCTTGAGCGCGCGCTCGACCTGGGCCTCAACGTGTTCAGCTTCACCGACAACGTTGCGCTTGAGGACGAGGTTCGCCTGAAGCAGAAGGCGCACGAGAAGGGCCTGCTCTTCATGGGTCCCGACTGCGGCACCGGTGTTATCTCGAGCGTGCCGATCGCCTTCACCAACGTCATCAACCCGGGCAACATCGGTATCGTGGGCGCTTCCGGCACGGGTATCCAGGAGGTTACCTGCATGATCGACCGCTTGGGCGGCGGTTGCGTGCACGCCATCGGCACCGGTGGCCGCGACCTCAACGAGAAGGTCGGCGCGGTGACGGTAAAGGACGCCATCGTGGCGCTCGAGCACCACGATCCCACCGACGTCATCTGCGTCATCTCCAAGCCGCCTGCGCCTGCCGTGCGTGATGAGGTCGTTGACCTGCTGGAGAAGTGCACCAAGCCGGTCGTCGCCATCTTCATCGGCGAGAAGCCCGAGGCGCATCAGGGCAAGGTCTACCTCGCGCACACGCTTGAGGAGTGCGCGCGCATCGCCGTCGACCTCGCGAACGGTGCCGAGGTTAAGAAGAACTATCTCGAGCCGCTCAACCTTACCGTTGACGAGCCGCTCGGCGCCGACAAGACCGTGATCGGCCTGTACTCTGGCGGCACCCTCGCCGGCGAGGCTGCCATGATGATCACCGAGGCGCTCGACCTCGGCGAGATCATCAAGGAGGACGGCTACATGCTGCGCCATGGTGGCTACGACGTGATCGACCTTGGCGACGACGTGTACACCCAGGGCCGCCCGCATCCCATGATCGACCCGGATGTCCGCATCAAGATGATGCGCGATTACGCCGCTATGGACACCACCGGCGTCATCGTCTTCGACTGCGTGCTGGGCTACGGCTGCCATCCGGATATGGCCTCTGCGCTCGCGCCCGTCATCGCCGAGTGCAAGGCTGCCGCCGCGGCCGAGGGCCGCGACCTGCACTTCGTGGGCACCGTCGTGGGCACGAGCCACGACCCGCAGGACTACGAGCGCTCCATCAAGATTCTCGAGGACGCCGGCGCCATCATGGAGGAATCCAACGCCATGGCCGTCCGCGCCGCGCTTGCCATGAAGGGCGTGGAGTTCACCGAGGAGGACCGCGAGGTCGTTCCGTATGAGGTCAAGGACGACTCGCCTCTGCCCGAGCCGAGCGAGGCCGTCATGGAGCTTCTCACCACCAAGCCGCGCGTGATCAACGTGGGCGTGGAAAGCTTCAACGACCCGCTGCGCGCCTACGGTGCCAAGAGCGTCCAGTACACCTGGAAGCCCATGGCCGGCGGCAACAAGCGGATGATCCACCTGCTCACCGAGCTCGCCAAGGTCGAGGGCATCGACGAGGCCAACGAGCGCATCTGCCAGCGCTTCAAGGAGAGCCAGCCGCAGCTCGTGGACGTCGTGGTGGCCAAGGACGTCATTCCTGAGCTCAACCGCGAGAAGAAGACGCTTCTGCATGCAGGCCCCCCGATCACCTGGGAGAACATGCAGGGCCCCATGCGCGGTTCGTGCATCGGCGCTGCGCTCTTCGAGGGTTGGGCTGAGACGGAGGAAGAAGCCGTCAAGATGCTCGAGGCTGGCGAGGTCGAGTTCATCCCCTGCCACCACTGCCATGCCGTAGGCCCCATGGGCGGCATCACCTCCGCCAACATGGCCGTGCTCAAGGTCGTGAACCTTGCGGACGACACCACCGCCTACTGCACCATGAACGAGGGCATCGGCAAGGTGCTGCGCTTCGGCGCGTACAGCCAGGAGGTCGTCGACCGCCTGCACTGGATGGCCGACGAGCTCGGCCCCGTGCTCTCCAAGGCGCTCAAGCTCTCAGACGGCGGCATCAACCTCAACGTGCTCATCGCGCGCGCCATCACCCAGGGCGACGAGTTCCACCAGCGCAACATGGCCGCGACCCTGAATCTCCTCAAGGAGCTGGCGCCGCTCATCGTGAAGACGGATGCCTCCGAAGACGCCAAGGAGCGCGTGATCCAGTTCCTGGCCGACACCGATCAGTTCTTCCTGAACATCATGATGGCCATGGGCAAGGCAATCGTTGACTACGTGCGCAAGGACGAGGAGGGTTGCGTGGTCTCGACCATGACCCGCAACGGCTATGAGTTTGGCGTGCGCGTGACGGGCCTCGGCGACGAGTGGTTCTGCGCTCCGGTGAACACGCCCATGGGCCTGTACTTCACCGGTTTCACGGCTGAGGATGGTTGCCCCGACAACGGCGACTCCTCCATTACCGAGACCGTGGGCGTGGGCGGCATGGCCATGGTCGCGGCGCCCGGCGTGACCCGCTTCGTTGGCGCCGGTGGGTTCGAGGACGCGCTCAACATCTCCAACGAGATGGAGCAGATCTGCGTCGAGCACAACCCCAACTGGTCCATCCCCACGTGGGACTTCAAGGGTACGTGCCTCGGCATCGATATCCGCAAGGTCGTTGCCACGGGCATCACCCCGATCATCAACACCGGCATCGCCCACAAGAAGGCGGGCATCGGCCAGGTCGGCGCCGGTACGGTGCGCGCACCGCTCGCGTGCTTCGAGAAGGCGCTCGAGGCGTACTGCGCCAAGCTCGGCATCGAGTAAGAGGGCGAGGTTGCCATGGGCATCACCTCTGTGAGCGACTACGCATGGGGTCACCTGTCGCAGCACGCGACGGGAACGGTGCACAGCGTATTCTCTTCGAGCTTGAATGTTGAGCTCGACGGGCTGCTGCTGCATCTGGGGAGCAGCGACGCGCCGCTCTCCTGCCTGGGTGCGAACGTCGACGCGGAGGAGATGCCCGCGCTCGTGGGTTCCGCGGTGCAGGGGGATCGCGCCGTCTTTCGCGATGGGGTTCTGCGCATCTACAGCCGTGCGCGGGTGAGTGAGCTCGAGCTCTCCGCCGCGCCGGTGCGGTGCATGCGCGTCCCCGAGCTTGCCGGTGCGTTCCCGAACGATATCGATGCCGCTCTGCTGCGCGAGATCGGTGCCCTCGGCCTTGCCGACCGCACCGGGCTGCCGTGGCCGGATCGGTCGCGGAGCGCCGTGTCCGAGCTCGCTCGATTCTCGGCCATGTGTCGTCGTGTGCTTGACAAGGGAGAACGGTCTTGCGGCGATGCGCAGGTTGAGGCTGCGGAGCGTGCTATGCACGGAGCCGTCGAATACCTGGTGGGTAGGGGCCTCGGCCTCACCCCGTCGGGCGATGACGTGCTCATGGGTTTTGGCACGGCGCTTCGTTTCCTGTATTGCGGGGACGTTTCGAGTATGGCACAAGCCTTTTTCGAGACGGTATCAAGTGTGGTTCCCGGTAAAACCACCGCGGTGAGTGAGGCATATTACCGGGCCATGGGGGAGGGGTACGCCAACGAGGACTACCTCGACCTGCTCGCTGTAGTGCGCGCGGTGGACGAGCAGGCGCTCCCCGATGCGCTGGCACGGGTGCTCGAGCTCGGGCACACCTCGGGGGCCGACAGCCTCCTGGGTTTCGGCGCGGCGTTCTGTTGTTTGTTGTAAGCCGGGCTATCTCGGCTTTGTTGGAAAGGAAGGCATAATGGCAGAAGTTAAGAAGAAAATCGACCTGACCGTCCTCATGTTGATTTCTATGGCTCTTGCGGTCATCGCCGGTCTCGTGGTCGGCGAGCCCATGACCCAGCTCCAGTTCATCGGCGATATCTTCTTCGCCCTCATCCAGATGTCCATCCCGATCTTCGTGCTGGCCACCGTGGTCAAGTCCGTGGGTGGCCTCACCCCGCAGACGCTTTCCGGTATTGCCGGCAAGGGCGTCATCATCTTTATCGTGTCCTCGGGTATCGCTGCTGCGCTCGGCATTGCCCTCGGCGTCATCTTCCAGCCTGGTGCCAGCGCTGGCACCGATGCCGTTATGGCGGCTGCCGGCTACGACGGCGAGGCTGTTGAGATGATGACCATCCAGGACACCCTCACCGGGTTCTTCGGTACCAACATCGTGGCTTCGCTTGCTAACGGCTCCATGATCCAGATCATCATCTTCGCCGTCGCCCTCGGCCTGGTCATCAGCTTCTGGCGCCAGACCCACGACGAGTGCAAGCTCTATGACATCATCAGCGAGACCTCCGACCTGCTGCTCAACATCATCCGCGGCGTCATGACGATCGCTCCCATCGGCATCTTCTGCTACGTTTCCTCCATGGTCGCCTCCGTGGGCATGACCGTTCTGGTTCCGCTGGCGAAGTACTTCCTCGTGATGGCGCTCGGCATGGTCATCATGTTCGTTGCCTACTGCATCATCTGCGGTGCTTACTGCAGGGTGAACCCGGTCAAGCTGGCCGGCAAGCTGGTCCGCACGCTCGTGACCGCCTTTACCACCATCTCTTCTGCCGTGACGCTCCCCACCGCTATGGAGGACGCCAAGAAGAAGATCGGCATCCGCGAGGACGTCTGCGACGTGCTTCTGCCGCTCGGCGTGCCGCTGAACTCCAACGGCGTGGCCATCCACATGACCGTGGATGCCCTCTGCATCGCCCAGCTCTATGGCATCGCCTTCGGCCCCTCTGACTTCCTGACCTGCTGGCTCATCTGCACCATGATCTCGTTCGTGAACGCGGCAACCCCGGGCGCCTCGCTCGTGTCGCTCACCATGATGATCCCGGCGCTCGGCCTGCCCATGGAGGCCATCGGCATCTTCGGCGGTCTCGAGTACCCCACCGGTGCCACCCGCACCCCGCTGAACGTTACCGGCGACGTGTTCGCCGCCATGCTCGTGGCTGGCCCCGACGGCATCGACCACGACATATTCGATGGCAAAAAGGAGTATCAGGAAGCTGCCTAGCGCGTAGCTGCTGTATCTAGCGAGGGCGCCGCGCACACATCTCCTCTTGGCGACGCCCTCCGCTTATCGCGGGCTCTGCCCGCGGTGCCTTGAGTGTACCAAGGTTGGTCCCCACTCGGACCTAAAAGCCTTGCGCTGCATGCCTACGGGCTGCAGCCGCCCGGGATGTCCCCTTGGCCTTCCGGGTGTGTTTCATCCGCCTACGTGGGGAAGAGTGGTTTCCCCGGGGATGTGATTCTATGACAACCGAATCTGTCAACCCACCTAAGCGCTTTAAGTACAACGCAACGCTCGCCATCGTGGTCGCCATGGTCGCCGGATATATTGTCGGCGTTATTGGCGGGGAGAGCCTCTCTCAGATCCAATTCATCGGTGACGTCTTCTTCAGGCTCGTACAGATGGGAATCGTTCCCTTCGTGATGTGCACCATCATCGAGGCGGTGGGCGGCCTCACCGCGCGCGATCTCTCCGGTATCGGCGTCAAGGGCATCGCGTGGTTCGCGGGGTCATCGATCCTCGCCGCCTCTTGCGGTGTCGCCGCGGCGACGATCTTCCAGCCGGGTGCCGGCCTTGCCGACGCGGCCCTGGTCCAGGAGGCGACGTACGATGCTTCCAGTGCGACCGCTGTTACGGTTCAGGATACGATTACCAACTTCTTCAGCAGCAACATCATTTCATCGATGGGCGCGGGTGCCATGGTGCCTTGCATCGTGTTCTCCATCGCGCTCGGCCTGGCGATCAGCTGGTGGCGCAGCAACCATGAGGGCGAGCCTTGCCCTGTGTTCGATTTCATCGCGCAGTTTGGCGAACTTCTGCTCGTCGTTATTCGCGGCGTCATGACCATCGCGCCCATCGGCATCTTCTGCTATGTGTCGTCGATGGTGGGGCAGCTCGGCCCCGAGGTGTTGATTCCGCTCCTCAAGTACCTCCTGGTGCTCGGAGGCACGGTGTTCGCATTCCTCGTGCTGTGGATCATCGTGGTGTGCGTGCGCTGTTCGCTCAGCCCTGCCGTGCTCATCCGCCACATCTGGCGCATGTCCTTTATGGCGATCGCGACCATATCCTCTGCAGTGACCCTGCCGGTCGAGATGGACGATGCCAAGAACAAGATTGGCGTTCGCGAAGATATCGCGGACCTCGTTCTTCCGCTTGGCATGCCGCTCAACTCAAACGGCGCTTCTATCCACCTCGCGGTGACGGCCATTACGATCGCACAGATCTACGGCATGACCTTCGGTGGGCTTGACTTCGTATTCCTTACCGTGATCTCGACCCTGCTCTCGCTGGCAAACGCTGTGGCGCCGGGTGCGGACATCGTGTCTCTTACGATGATCGTCCCGCAGCTGGGGCTCCCGCTTTCGAGCATCGGTATCTTCGCGGGCCTCACGTATCCGGTCGGTGCGATCCGCACCATCCTGAATGTGGACTCCGATGTGTTCTGCGCCATGATGGTGGCAGCGGGCGAGAAGGACGGTATTGACCGCGACGTGTTCTACGGGAAAAAGGCGCTCGAGAAGTAATCGAGTGGACTGCCTGATTGCGTATCGCGCGTTGCGTCGCCTGAGCTGGCGGACGTACACGACATGTCGTCCGCCCGCTTGTGCCAAGGTATCAAGCTCTGTGCTCGATGTGCGGGCACGGGCGTAACGTAAGGAGGCTTTCATGCTTGTTACTCGTGACGAACTCAAAGAACTCATGAAGAAGAAGTTCATGGCCGCCGGCATGCATGAGAACCATGCCGACGACATGGCAGAGGTGCTCGCGTGGTCGAGCGAGCGCGGCCTGCACAGCCATGGCGAGGTGCGCGTTGAGTACTACACCGAGCGCATCTCCAAGGGCGGCATGACCATCGATCCCAAGGTTACGTGGACGCAGACCGGACCGTGTTCGGGCATTCTCGACGCTGACAACGGCTGCGGTTACCCCTTCGCGATCGAGGGCATGCAGAAGGCCATCGACATGGCCAAGGAGAACGGCATCGGCTTCGTGGGCGTGGCGAACGTCTCGCACACCGGCGCGATCGGCTATTACACCGAGATGGCCGCCAAGCAGGGCATGATCGGTCTTTCCTGCACGCAGTCCGACCCGATGGTCATCCCGTATGGCGGTGCAGAGCCGTTCTACGGCACGAACCCCATCGCGCTCGCGGCTCCTACGGCCGACGACCGCATCGTGAGCTTCGATATGGCCACCACCGTGCAGGCGTGGGGGAAGATCCTCGACGCCAAGAGCGCCGGCCGCTCCATTCCCGAGGGCTGGGCGGTTGACGAGGACGGCAGCCCGGTCACCGATCCGCACAAGGTGAACGCGCTGGTTGCCATTGCCGGTCCCAAGGGCTATGGCCTCATGATGATGGTCGACATTCTCTCCGGCGTGTTGTTGGGCGTGCCCGCGGGCAAGCATGTCTCGTCTATGTACCACGACCTTTCTGAGGGCCGCCGTCTGGGCCACCTCAATGTGGCGATCAACCCCGAGTACTTCTGCGGGGCGGACGAGTTCCGCGCTCACATGTCCGAGGTGCTCGACGAGCTCAACGCTGTCAAGCCGGGCGTGGGCTTCGATAAGGTGTATTGGCCCGGCCAGCGTGCGCAGATGCGCATCCAGGCAACTAAGGACGCCGGCGGTATCGAGATCGTGGACGACATCTACGATTACCTCGTGAGCGACGACCTGTATCGCCATAGCTGGGATCACAAGAACCGCTTTGCCGAGTAGCAAGATCACGCGTGCGAGGAACGAGATGTGCTGTTGCGATGCCGCCGACGCTTGCGCCGCAAGCGGGTACCTTAGCGTCGTGTGAGGCGCGCTGCGCATTGCATTGATTTGGTGCCGATTGGAATCGCAGCGCAGCGCGATTCGCGGATCGCGGTGCAGTGCATAGCGCGAGCTGCGATGCGGCGCGAATCGCGGGTCGCATCGCAGCTATTTGACGAAGACGGGCTGCTGCAGGCAGCCTGGGGTGGCCCGTCTCGTGCTTCCCGCAAAATTGTCGTAATGAATATACAAAATTTGACTCTATTTTGTACTTTTCCTACGACAATTTTTTAAATCCTAGCGGATGAAATCCAGCTGAGCAGCTAATGCCAGCTGACTGTAAGTTACGAAAGGAAGTTTTCCATGTCCAAGCCTCTTGGCAAACCCGACCGTATCGTCGTCGCGCTCGGCGGCAATGCGCTGGGCAATACGCCCGCTGAGCAGATTGAGCGCGTGAACAATGCCGCCCACGCGCTCCTCGGCCTCATCGAGCAGGGCAACGAGATCATCATCACCCATGGCAACGGCCCGCAGGTCGGCATGATCCAGAACGCCTTCGCCGCGGCCCACGATGCTATCGGGACACCTGAGATGGACCTGCCCGAGTGCGGCGCCATGAGCCAGGGCTATATCGGCTACCACCTGCAGCAGGGCATCGGCCGCGAGATGCACAAGCGCTACAAGCGCTGGCACGTGGCCACCGTGGTCACCCAGATTGAGGTCGACCCGGAGGATCCGAGCTTCCAGAACCCCACCAAGCCCATCGGCCCGTTCTATACCGAGGAGCAGGCCCGCGAGATTATGGCAGCGGAGCCGGACAAGGTTTTCGTGGACGATTCTGGCCGCGGTTGGCGCCGCGTCGTGGCGAGCCCCGACCCCAAGAAGATCGTCGAGGCGCCTTCGATTCTGAATCTTCTTGATAACGAGTTCATCGTCATCGCCTGCGGTGGCGGTGGCATCCCCGTGGTCCGTGACTACGATAACAAGGGCTGCTACAAGGGTGTGGCAGCGGTAATCGACAAGGACGCCGGTGGCGAGCTGCTGGCCGAGGATTGCGATGCCGACGTGCTCTTCCTGCTCACTGCTGTGGAGCACGTGGCTGTGAACTTCGGTACGCCTGAGCAGCGCGATCTGACCGACCTGACCGCTGACGAGGCCGAGAAGCTCGCCGACGAGGGCCAGTTCGGCAAGGGCTCCATGGAGCCGAAGGTCCGCGCCGCCATCAAGTTCGCCCGCAGCCGCAAGGGCCGCACCTGCATCATCGGCGCGCTCGACAAGGCCGCCGAGACCATGGCCGGTCTATCTGGCACCCGCATCCACGGGTAAGTTGGCGCGTTTATTGGACGGCGGTTATCGCCTGTTGTGGCGGGCCGGCGGAGCGTTGCACTCCGCCGGCCCGCTTCTGTTTGCGGCCCGGGGCGCTCTGTGGGGTGTAGGCGTATGGCGCAAAAGCGCGTCGCGCGTGGGTCTGGTGCAGGGCGCATCGCGGGTGCACGTCGCGCGGAGGCATTCAAAGAAGGCAGGGGTGCTCGCGGAAGGGTGCATAACCTTGACGAATGCGCGCACAAACTTGCCGAGTGCTGCCATTTCGGGGCGCTCAGCAAGTTTGTGCGCGCATTCGTCAAGTTTGTGAACGATTGGCTGGCCCGCCCGCCCAGTTGCGCCGCGGTCTGCCAGCCCTGGAGCAAAAGTCCCGCCAAAGGATCGGATTTTCATCGATGGGGCGGATAGACCCTGCCGCGGGCTCAAGGGAGCCGCAGGTCAAAGCGTTGGCCTCTCGGTGGCTACTGCACGTGCACCCAAAAATCCGATCCTTTGACGGGACTTTTGCGTGGCATCGCGCGCTTACGCCCCCCGAGCGGCTTTTTCGGGCCCCGTCGGCGCTTTTCCCGGCCGAGCGGGGAGCGGGCCCACCCGGGCTGCCGGCGGGGGCGCCGGAGGGCGGCCCGGCGTGCCGTGGGGCCAAATATAAAACAATGCGTGTTATGCATAAAACCGCGTTCAGCAATGAGGGGATGCGCGGAGGGGAGAAAAGCGCTTCGTTTGATGCGCGAGGCTCTTCTTTACCGTCGCTTTACCTCGAAAAAGTGGAGCATCACGAAACCACGACACGGCGATACGCTGAGCGGCAAATACCTACCGCTCATCCGTTATCTATCCCCTCTAAACTCTAAATATGAATAAAAACGGGCATCTCGAGAATATAATGCAAGCCTACCCGAGTGACTTGGGTGGAATTGCGTGAACGTTTTTACAAACTTTCGGCGGAAAGGAATGACCATGTCCAAGCCCATCGGCAAGCCCGATCGTATCGTCGTCGCGCTCGGCGGCAACGCCCTCGGCGACACCCCCCAGGAGCAGATCGAGAAGGTCGGCCACGCCGCCCACGCGCTGCTCGGCCTCATCGAGCAGGGTAACGAGATCATCATCACCCACGGCAACGGCCCGCAGGTCGGCATGATCCAGAACGCCTTCGCCGCCGCGCACGACGCCATCGGCACCCCCTCCATGGACCTGCCCGAGTGCGGCGCCATGAGCCAGGGCTACATCGGCTACCACCTGCAGCAGGGCATCGGCCGCGAGATGCATCGCCGCTACAAGCGCTGGCACGCCGCCACGGTCGTGACCCAGATCGAGTGCGACCCGGACGACCCGGCGTTCCAGAACCCCACCAAGCCCATCGGCCCGTTCTACACCGAGGAGCAGGCCAAGGCGCTCATGGAGGAGAACCCCGAGATGACCTTCGTCGAGGACTCCGGCCGCGGCTGGCGCCGCGTCGTGGCGAGCCCCGAGCCTAAGAAGATCGTCGAGGCCGATTCCATCCTCAACCTTCTTGACAACGAGTTCATCGTCATCGCCTGCGGTGGTGGCGGCATCCCCGTGGTGCGCGATTACAACAACAAGGGTTGCTACAAGGGCGTGGCCGCCGTTATCGACAAGGACATGGGCGGTGAGCTCCTCGCCGAGGATTGCGACGCCCAGGTGCTCTTCCTGCTCACCGCCGTCGAGCACGTGGCCATTAACTTTGGCAAGCCCGACCAGCAGGACCTGACCGAGATCAGCGCCGACGAGGCCGAGAAGCTCGCCGACGAGGGCCAGTTCGGCAAGGGCTCCATGGAGCCGAAGGTCCGCGCCGCCATCAAGTTCGCCCGCAGCCGCAAGGGCCGCGTGTGCATCATCGGCGCGCTCGACAAGGCCGCCGAGACCATGGCTGGTCTCTCCGGTACCCGCATCTACGCGTAGGCGCCTGCGATTACCCTACATCGTGTGTCTCTTGGAGGCTCCAACCTGGTTGGGGCCTCCGTTTTGTTTAGAAGTCCTCTTCTCCAATGATTGGGCGCTGCGCCCGTTGGGCCATAGCGATAGGGTCCGTCTTATTCCTGCGCTATCCGATGCTCTCACAGTCGCTATGGGGTTGGGCATGCGCTCATCGTAGGCTTTTTATCGAGATCTTGGCGCCTACCACACGGTGAACTCGGCGTTATCGGTATCCCAGTGCACGTCGCGGACGTAGTCTTGAACGGCAGCGGCGTCGCGAGCCTTGAGAAGGTCGAGGATGTGCCGATGCTCTTCGTTGGCTTTGAGCAGCAGCTTGGTGGTCATTTCTCGGTCAACGGTGCTGTAGTCGCGCTTGATGAAGCAGCGCTCGAGCTGCGTCATGAGGTCCATGAGGCGCTGGTTTCCGCATTTCTGGACATAGCTGTAATGGAATTCGCGCTGCAGATCGTCGTATTTGAGGATGAGGCCACTCGATATGGCGAGGTCCATAGACCCCACAAGGAACTGCATCTGTGCGAGGTCTTGCTCGGTGAGCTGGGGACATGCCAAGAAGGCAGCCTGCCCGTCGAGAGGCCCGATGACCTCGAACACCTCGAGCGCTCGTTGGCGATCGAAGCCGCGCACGCGGAAGCCGCGCCTGGGCTGGTTGTCGAGGTAGCCATCGCTTGCGAGCTGGATGAGCGCTTCTCGAACCGGCGTGCGCGAAACCCCCATCGCGTCGCAGATGGCTTGTTCGCTCACACGGTCTCCGGCGGAGAGCTCTCCGCTGTCGATGCGCCCGGCAATGTAGCTGTATACATTATCCTTGAGCGAGCTGCGTGGGGTATCCACGGTCGCCTCCCTTCGGTGGGTGAGCGATTGCGGCATGTTGATGTGCCTGCAACAGCATACAACAGACCGTTGCTAGATGAATAGCGTAAGTATGCTTCCCATTCTTAAATGTATATTGTCGACGAATAGACAATGAAAGATAAAAAACCAGTAAATAGAATCAACCGTTCACCGAGCAATAGATACCGCTCATAATTGTATACAATATACAAAACAAAGGATCATCCATAGAATGAAGTCAGCAAGACGGGGTGAAGGAAACCCCGCAAACCTTCCCAAGGAGGACCTCATCATGACCAAGTTCAGCCACGTCATCATCCGTCGTCCCGGCAAGTCGCTTAGCAACGGCATCACGAGCGCGCCGGAGCTCGGCCAGCCCATTTACGAGCGCGCCATCGAGGAGCACTACGACTACGAGCACGCTCTCGAGCAGTGCGGTGTTGACGTCACGGTGCTTCCCGCTCTCGAGCAGTACCCCGACAGCTGCTTCGTCGAGGATCCCGCGGTCATCACCCGTTGCGGCGCCATCATCACCAATCCGGGCGCCGACTCCCGCAACGGCGAGAAGGACGAGATTGAGCCGGTCGTTCGTCGGTTCTTCGACGACGAGCATGTGAAGCACATCGTGAGCCCCGGCACCCTCGATGGCGGCGACGTCATGATGGTGGGCGACCACTTCTACGTGGGCCGCTCCGCGCGCACCAACGAGGAGGGCATCCGCCAGTTCATCGAGATCCTCGAGGGCTGGGGCCTCGAGGGCTCCGAGGTCCCGCTGGAGGAGGTCCTGCACCTCAAGACCGGCGTGAACTACATCGAGAACAACAACATGCTGGTTTCGGGCGAGTTCATCGACAAGCCGGACTTCGCCCAGTACAACAAGATCGTTGTGCCTGAGGAAGAGGCCTACGGTGCCAACTGCATCTGGGTGAACGACACCGTCATCGTTGCCGAGGGCTACCCGACCGTGCTCAAGGCGGTCCAGGACCTGGGCTACAAGACGCTCGTGGTCGATACCTCCGAGTACCGCAAGGTCGACGGTGGCCTCTCCTGCCTGTCGCTGCGTTTCTAAGGTGTTCTTTTCGGGGGCCGGCCTGCGCGTCGGCCCCATTTTACGTCTACGCAAGTAGGGAAAGGAGCTCGTATGGCACAGGACCATGAGGTCGTCGAGCGCGTTGGCGACGACGGTATCATCGATCCTAACGGTCTCGATCTTTTCCGCCTCACGATGATGGTCATTACCGCGAGCATCTGCGGCGGCATCTTCTCGCTCGCGGGCGATATGGCCGCTGGCGGTGCGAACTCCGGCGCCGTCATCGTCTCGTGGGCCATTTGTTTCATTGGCGTGTTCGCACTCATGATGGTGTTCAACGGCCTGTCGCAAGCGCGCCCTGATCTTACAGGCGGCATCTATGCGTATGCCGCTGCTGGATTTGGCGATTACGTAGGCTTTAATTCCGCTTGGGGCTATTGGATCAGCGCATGCCTCTCGAACGTGAGCTTCGCATTGCTGCTCTTCAGCGCGCTGGGGTATTTCTTCCCGGTGTTCGGTGAGGGCAACAACATGATTTCAATCATCTGCGCGAGCGTGTTCCTGTGGTTCCTCACGTTTTTGGTGACGCGCGGGGTTAAAGAGGCTGCTGGCATCAACACAATCGTCACGCTGGCGAAGCTCGTTCCGCTTGGCATGTTCGTGTTGTCCATCGTGCTTCTGGGCAAATTCAACCCGGATATCTTTATGGATAACTTCTGGGGCGAGCCCGGAGGCCCGAGTTTTGGTGAACAGGTCGTTTCGACCATGATTGCGCTCGTCTGGGTGTTCACGGGCATCGAGGGCGCCGTCGTTATCTCGGGTCGCGCAAAATACGTGAAAGACGTAGGACGAGCGACGGCTTTCGGTTTCATCGCCGTCTTCGTGCTCTACCTTATCATCTCGCTGCTCTCCCTCGGCATCATGCCGCGTGAAGAGATGGCCCAGCTTGCAACGCCCTCCATGGCGGGCATTCTCGAGCATGCCATCGGCCCGGTGGGGGCGGCGGTCGTAAATCTCGGCGTGGTCCTCTCGCTTGTGGGCGCCATGCTTGGCTATGTGATCATCGCTTCTGAGACGCCCTTCGAGGCTGCGCGGCAAGGTTCGTTCCCCAAGTCGTTCGCCAAGACCAACGATCACGGTGCCCCGATCGTGACGGTGCTTGTAAGCTCGAGCATCACCCAGCTGTTCCTTGTGCTATCTGCGGTTGCGGCAAGTACGTATCAGTTCTTCTATTCGTGCGCAGTCAACACCATTCTCATCCCCTATGTGTGCTCCGCAGCCTATTACATGGTGATCGGCTGGAAGAACGAGCACCTGGACGGTCCTCGTGCGCCCAAGCTCGCGACTGCGCGGTTCTTCGGCACGCTCGGCTTCATCTATACGATCTTCCTCGTGTGGTCTACGGGTCTTCAAGGTGTGATGATCACGACGATCCTGTTTGCCCCGGGCATCTTGGTGTATGCGGCAGGAGAGAAGGGACGCGGCAAGCCGGTGCTTCCTGCTGCGCATGACAAGGTCATAGCCTTGGTGGTCGTCATCGTTGCTCTTATCTCGCTGTACCTGCATTTTTCTGGGATTGCCCCGATTGTGTAGGCGAGCGGCGTCCGGTGGGCGCCAGAAAACCTGCTGTTTGGCGATTGCCTGCTCCTATGGGGGCGTTGGTGAGGCTACACTTTAGTCCAAGAAAGCGGCGCGCCCTGGGTGGCGCGTCGCCTTGGATTCGCGCAACGCGCCTCGGGGCTACGGGGTCTATCGAGCGCGGGAAGGGGAGGTTGACATGTACTGTCCTCACTGTGGTTCTCAATTGCCAGACGGCGCTGCATTTTGCGGGCATTGCGGCAAGCCGGTAGCGCCCCAGCCTGTTGCGGGTGCAGCCCAGACCAACGCGAGCGCGCCCCAGCCTGCTCCGGCACCCTCGCCAGTTGCGGGGCAGCAATCTGCGCCTCCGTTCGCCGCAGCTCCCGGTTCCGTCCCGCCGGGTGTTCCGCCGGCGCCAGCGGGCCAAAGCCCCTTCGATGTCAAGCCGCCTAAAAAGCCGTTCCGCGTGACCCGTGGCATGACCATCGGCATCTTGGCGGTCGCCGTGGTTGCCGTAGTGGCCATCGTGCTCGCGGTCTCCGGCGTATTTGGCGGCGGGGCGCACAAGAGCGCGCAGGGCATCGCCGACCAGACGGACGCTCTCTTCGACGACCTTATGCAGAGCGACTTCGATTCTGCTGCGTTCGAGAAGTTCGGCAGCGGCATCATCGACCTTATTCCGCCCGAGTTCATCGACTCGGCGCTTGAGGAGACCGGCCGTACGCGCGAAGAGCTGACCCAGTACATGGGCAGCTCGCTTGGCGGTAGCATGGAATACTATGCGTCAACGCCTTCAAGCTATACGGACATGTTCACCATCTCGATCGATGTGGAGCTGGGCGATAGGCTCGATAGCTACGACATAGAGAGCATCAACGACACCCTTGCGTCAAGCGGATGCGACGGCGTTGTTACCGAGGGCTACTATCTTACCGGCGAGGTCTCCGTTACCTTCAACGAGGATTATGAAGGCTATAGCGCCGGTGAAACCGAGAGCGAGGACGTGGGGAACATCGGCGTGTGCGCGATCAAGATCGGCAATTCCTGGTACCTCTGGCCCGGCGTGTACTAGCGCGCCGCGCACCGGCTGCTGAGCTGGTTCTACATAACGATTAGGCGGGCGGCCTCGGTTCATGTCGGGGCCGCCCGCCTTGCGTTGGTGAGCGCGAGCCCCGCAAAGCCCCTCAAAACGGCCTCGGCGCATCTCGGGGCCGCTTGCTATGCGGTAAAGGCCCAGCATGCGGTGGTCTGGCCCAAAATGCGGTCGACGCTCCACTTCTGAGCGCTCCGCAGGCTGCTGTTGGGGTCGTGGACCGTGAGCATGCCTGCATCGTCGATGCCGGAAAGTACGATGAAGTGGCCCACCGAGGTGAAGTCGCCAGGGGCCACGGCGCAGATGACCGGCTGTCCTGCCTCGAGCGCCGTAGATATCGCGTTTGGCGTGAGTTCGAGTTCTCGGCTGGAGAACCCAAGCTTGCTCGGCATCTCGGTCATGAAACGCCACTCCGTTGCGCCGGTGGGCGCGTAACTGCCTGCGTCGGCACGTGCGCACATGTCGGCGGGCGTGAGGTCGGTGTTGCCTGTTAGGTAAATGTAGACCATGGTGAGGCAGGTGGGGCCGCACCCGTTGAGCGCCACGGTGGCTCCTGCGTAGGGCTTCTGGGCCCAGAGCGGGTCGGTCTGGAAAAGGTAGGGCATGCTGCCCTGTTGCCACGATGAGCGCTGCGTGGACGCGGGAAGCTGCCCTATGCTCATGGGGGTGAGGTCGAGAAGCCTCGCCTCGGTAGCGGCGTCCGCGCCAGCCGAAGGCACGAAGAAAACGGTTGAGGCGAGCGTGAGCACCAGGGCGCCTATGCAGGACGGCGCGAGCACGGCGCGCAGCCGAACGGGTTGGCGGCGCCCCCGTCTGCTCCACGAGCTGCCCCGATAGGAGCCCCGTGCGAACGTGCTCCGCCCAGAGCGCGGAGCACCGCCCGACCAGCGGTGGCGCGATGAACGGGAGGAGAATACGGCGTGAGGGTTTCGCCGGCCAAACAAGCGGTCGAACAGCTTGCTTACGGCGCTTCCCAGCGCGCCTACGAGGGCGGCCGCGACCATGGCGATGGTGCCTAAGATGCGCGCGGCCCTGTTGGCGGTAGGGGGATAGGGCCCGGTGAGGCCTCTTCGGGAGTCTACTGCCCGCCCAGCAACCCGCCCGGCATTGCGCATGGGCGCGCGCCCGTTGCGCCCGGGAACATGGTTGCTTTCGCGTACCGGGATGTTCCCGCCGCGCCATTCAGGGCTGCGAGGGCTTCCGGCATTGTCGCGCTGCTCCCGGCGGCGGAGAGATCCGGCATCGCCGCGCGATTCCTGGCGCGGGCTTCCGGCTTCACCTCGTTGGATGCGGCGAGGCATGGCATCGTTGGGGGAGGGACGGCCCCTGCGTTCGTGGCGGGATGCTGCCTCGCTGCCTTGGGTGGAGCGGCCGTGCGGCATGGCGCTATGCCCGCTGCGATGGCCGGGAGCGTCTGGCTGGCGTTCGGCTTGACGCTTTCTAGGGGCGGGCGCCCCCACCGGCTCCCGTTCGTGAGGGAAGGCCGCATGTTGGTGCGGCGGGCGATAGGAGGCGAGGCGTGCCGATCGGGGCGTGGGCATCCCAACGCCCGTGTCCGAGGCGCGGGGTGCCTGGCCCTGCGGATGGTTATCCGCTTCGTCGCGTTGTCCCTGTGGCACGGCGACGCACCTCCCTCCCAGCATCTGCATGTTTACGCACCATGGTATCGCATCGTCGCAGGGTTTCCCGGCAATTCCGGCGGGCATCGTATGAGCGGTATGTTTCCCCGGGCATTGGCGGGTATCTTGCGGTTCGCGTTGGGCATAATGGAACAGAACGACTCGGAGGCGCATGGCAGCATGGGAACACGCCCGCTGCCGCGGTGCGCGGGAAGGGGCGACATGCCTGCACTCATCACCCATCACCTCTTTGGCGAGGAAAGTATCGATAGGCTACCAGCGGGAATCATCGGAAGCGATGATGAACGCATGGCGTTTCTGCTAGCAAACCAAGGCCCTGATCCATTCTTCTTCCGCGTGCGCACACCGCATATCGCCGAGTGCATGGGGCTCGCCCAGGCCATGCATCGCTGCCGCATCTCCCAGCAGTTCGCGGCACTGCGCGACGGGGTGTCGCATCTACGCCAGCACGATGCCCAGATTGGCCGTGCCTTCGCTTTGGGCATGCTCTCTCATTACGTGCTCGACCGTAATGCCCATCCGTTCGTCTACGCCCAGCAATGGGGCGTGCAGGAAGTCGATGAGACGCTCGAAGATGCGGGGAGCCAGGTGCATGCCATCATCGAAAGCGACCTGGACGTCCTTATGCTCCAGATTAAGCGTGGGGGCGCAACTACGGAAGACTGCCCGCCTGCATGCGAGCTCGTGACGACCGATCGTATCAACAAGGTCGCCGGAACGCTTATGAGCCACACGGCGCTCAGCGTATTCGGTCTTTCGGTGGGAGCTCCCGAGTACGGCGGCGCCGTGGCCGACATGAAGCTCGTCTACCAACTCGTCGAGCCGGCGAACGCGCCAATCTCGCAGGTTCTCGGGCTCATCGAGGGAGCCGTGCGCGGTCATTCGCTGCTGGCCTCGCTTGCGCACCGGGTGACTACCGAGCCTCCGCTTCGTGCGGGCAACATGAGCCACTTGGAGTGGGAGAATCCGTTCACCAGGGCGGTCTCGTTCGAGAGCTTCCCCGAGGTGTTCGACCGGGCGCTGGACGATTACGAAGGTGCTGCACGCGCCTTCGTGGACGGGGCTCTCATGGAAGAGGTCACGAACCGCGTGAACTATTCCGGACGTCCCCTTGCCGACGACGAGGAGCTTGAGGAAGACGATTAGCCCCTGAGGCCGGCCTGTGGCCGAAGGGCCGGTGCCGATGACGGCGCCCTGCCGCTGGGCGCGGCGGTGCCTCATGGCGGCATCCGGCTCAGGGCTGGCCTCTTTACTAAATCTTGACGGTGCATTTCTGTTTGGTGCCGTACCATATAAGGCTGTTTTGCATGCGCCTCGCGCGTGCGCATGGGGAAGGAAGCAGTCATGAACTACACCAAGCAGGAACGCAACTGGGTCATGTACGACGTGGGCAATTCTGCCCTCGTCCTCTTCAACACGTCGGTCGTGCCCATCTACTTCGACGCGATCAACACGGGGGCCTCCTCTGCGGAGCTCGTGACCGCATGGGCAAACGCCCAGACGGTGGCGTCGCTCGTGGTGGCGCTGCTCATGCCCGTGTTGGGGTCGCTCGCCGATTATGCGGGCAACAAGATCAAGTTCTTCCTCGGCTTCTTCCTCACGGGTCTCGTGCTCTGCTTCGCGCAGGCTATTCCCATGGGCGCCATGCCGTTTCTCGTGGTGTACGTGCTGTGCACGATTGGGCTCAACTCGTCGATGACGTTCTACGACGCCATGCTCCCCGATATCACCACCGACGATCGCATGGACACCGTGTCTTCCTCCGGGTACGCGTGGGGCTACATCGGGTCGTGCGTGCCGTTCATCGTGTGCATCCTGCTCATTTTGGTTGGGCCCTCGGCCCTCGGCCTCGACATGCTGTTCTGCGTGCAGGTTTCGTTTATCATCACGGGCATTTGGTGGCTTGCGTTCACCGTGCCGCTCGTGCGCACGTATAAGCAGCGCTACGCCAAGGAGCTTGCACCCGGCGAGACGTTCGGCGGAGAGGTGGTCAAGACCATCCGCGGCCTCGGCACCACGATGCGCCGCATCGCCGAGGACCGGGCGATTCTCATCTACATGATTGCCTTCTTCTTCTACATCGACGGCGTGCACACGGTCATCTCGATGGCGACAACCTACGGCACGTCGCTCGGCCTCGATTCGACCGCGCTCATCCTGGCCCTGCTCGTCACGCAGTTTGTGGCGTTCCCCTCCGCGATTGCGTATGGATCGCTTGCCAAGAAGTATGGAACCCTGCGCATGATTCTCATTGCGGTTGCTGCCTACGTGGGCATCGTGCTCTTCGCGGCGTTCTTCCTCAAGAGCGAGGTGGAGTTCTGGATTCTCGCTGTGGTGGTGGGTATGTTCCAGGGCGGTATCCAGGCGCTCTCGCGCAGCTATTTCGGCAAGCTCATCCCCAAGGAGCGTTCGAACGAGTACTACGGCTTCTTTGATATCTTCGGGCGCTATGCGAGCGTCATGGGAACTCTGCTAGTATCTGTCGTGACATCGCTCACGGGGGATGCTTCTTTAGGAGTGCTTTCCATCGGGATCCTGTTGGTCGTGGGCTTTGTCATGCTCATCAGGCTCTCTCGAATCAAGGGCCTGGCGTAGGGCCGGGCGCGACGGCCCTGGTGGTCTCTTTTGGGACGGGTCCGTTTTGACCCATTTGAGTCGTTTTGGGACGGGTCCGTTTTGACCCATCGCGGCCGAGGTGGGTCAAATGGATCAAAATAGACCCGTCCCAAAAGAGATCACCCGCCGGCACGTCTGATGAGCATTCAAGTAAAGCCCTCCAACATAGAAGGTGAATGCTCATGAAATCGAATGAAGTCGCCCGTATAGGGGTCATCGCTGCCGTGTACGCGGCATGCACGCTCATCGCGCTGCTCTTCCTTGGCAGCCTGGCCTGGGGCCCCATCCAGTTCCGCGTGTCCGAGGCGCTCTGCGCGCTCGCGCTCTTCACCCCGGCTGCCATTCCGGGGCTTACGCTCGGGTGCGCTATCGCCAACGTCGCCAACATCGCGCTTTCCGGCACGGGTATGCTCGGCCTGCTCGATGTGGTCTTCGGCTCGCTCGCCACGTTTGCGGGCGCCTGCTTTACCTGGAAGATGAGAAAGCATCCCCTCGTGGCGCTCGCCGGCCCGGTGATTGCCAACGCCCTCATCGTCCCTGCCTATCTGCCCATTCTTTTGCAGGCAACCGGCTTCTACACGATTCCCTTCACGTCCATATCCCTCGATGGCGCCTGGCCTCTCATGTATCTCTTTGGACTGGTGACCACGGGCGCTGGTGAAGCGGTTATCATGTATGTGCTGGGATATCCGTTGAGTAAGTCGCTTGCTCGCACGCCGTACTTCAAGGCGGATTCGCCCTTTGCGGAAGCGCGGGGCGCCTCGCATTAGCGATTGGGGGATCGCTCGGGGCGGCCAACCGCTTCTCGCGGCGATATCTCGCGCGCGTGCGGAAAGCCGGCGTGCTCGATGAGGCTCTGTGCCTGGGGCAGGTGCAGAGCCAGAGACGAGAGGTCGTGATGGACGTGGGACCGGTTATCGTGATCCCAACGTACTGGGCAGATGTGCGGGCCGAACAGCAGGCCCCCGGCGCCTATGATCATTCGACCGACCTTAACCGCGAAGACACCGAGCTCGATCGCTGCCTTGCATCGCTCGAGAACGTGGACGATGTCGCGCCCATCGTCCTGCTCGTGGTGTGCCCGCTATCCGCCACCTCCGACGTTAGCATGCGCGTGCGGCGCATAGCTCAGGACCACCCATCGCTCGCCATCACCGTTGTGACCAACGTCGAGGCAATGCAGATCATCGACCGCGTGGGCGAGCTCGCCCCCCGCGGGCTGGGGGAATGCGTATCGCTGCGCGGCTATGGGGCCATCCGGAACATGGGGCTCGCGGTCGCAGCGGTGCTGGGCCACGACATCGTGGTGTTCTTGGACGACGACGAGGTCATCACCACCGCGGATTTCATGAAGCGCGCGGTATACGCTCTTGGGCACGAGACGCGCCAGGGCCTTCCCATCCTTGCTAAGAGCGGATATTTCTTCAACGAGGAAAACTCTCCTTTCGCCAACACCTCAAAAGCGGGCATCACGAACCGCTGGTGGACCAAGCGCGTGGAATTCAACCAGTGGATGCGTCGGGCGCTCGACGGGACGCGGATCTCGCGTTCCAACTATGTGTGCGGCGGATGCTTTGCCGTACACGCCCGCGCGTACATGCGCGTGGCGTTCGACCCGTTCATCACGCGCGGCGAGGACCTCGACTACCTCTTCAATCTTCGGCTGCACGGTCTCGATGTCTGGTTCGACAACCGGTGGTCGGTACGCCATCTTCCCCCTGCGGTCGAACAGCGCGCACCGCGCTTTATGCAGGACGTGTACCGCTGGTATTATGAACGGGCGAAGCTCGCCGATGCGAACCGTCAGAACGACCTCAACTCGGTGACGCCCGCCTCGCTCATGCCGTATCCCGGTCCGTGGATCTCGTCGGAACTCGACTCGCGCGTGCGCAAGACCGCCATCGTGCGCACGTTCTTCACGCGGGAGCATCGCGCCTACTGGGGCATCTGGCGCCATGGACGCAGCAACGCGCTGCGGTATGCACGCGAGAACACTGGAAAGTACCTGCGCTTCCAAAGCTTCTGGCCCGCCATCATGGAGGGCTTGTGGCGCGACGCGCAGCTCGCGGAACTCTTCAAGGAGGCTTGATGAACCTTCGGTCCCGTGTGGCGGGAGGGCATACCGATATCCTCTCGCTGCTCTGGATGCTTGCCGTGATCGGTGCGTCCGTGGTGGCGTTCTACCTGCTCTGGTTGGTCATTGCGGGAGCGGAGTCGGTGCCGGTGACCATCGTGTGCGTGCTGCTCGCCATCTTTCTGGTGGTATTCGCCTATCGCCTGCTCAACCCGGACCGTCTGCGTTCCCAATACACCGAGGAGACGCTCTCGCTCGCTTCGGACATGCTCGAAGACATGCGCGGCGGCCTTACTCCCGAAAGCGCGGAAGCCATTTGCAGACACCTGCTGCCCGAGACGCATGCGAGCACCATCGCTGTGACCGACGAGAGCCGCGTTCTCGCCTGCGTGGGCGACATGGCGGAGGATTTTCCTTCCGGCTCTGCCATCCATACGCCTGCAACGCATTACGTGATTGAGCACGGCATCATCCAGTCGTTCACCCAGGCGGTGGAGGTGCGTGCCGAGAACGGGCGAGCCCGGCTGATCCCCGCGGGCATCGTGGCTCCGCTCAAGGTGAGCGATCACACCGTGGGCGCGCTCAAGTTCTATTTCCGCAGTCCGCACGCGGTCAACCGCACGCAGTACGCGCTTGTGTCGGGCTTTGCCGACCTCATTTCGACGCAGCTCGCCATCCACGAGCTCGAGCTCCAGGAGGAGCTCACCGCACGCGCCGAGGTGCGTGCCCTCCAAGCGCAGATCAACCCGCACTTTCTCTTTAACACGCTCAACACCATCGCTTCCTTCACGCGCACCGATCCGGCCCGCGCGCGCGAGTTGCTGCGCGAGTTCTCTTCGTTCTACCGCTCGACGCTCGATAATTCCGGCTCGCTCATTCCCGTATCGCGCGAGATCGCGCAGACCAAGCGGTATCTCATGTTCGAGTACGCGCGGTTTGGCGACGACCGCATCGCAGCCGAATTCATTGTGGAAGACGGCGTCGAGGAGTCGCCGGTGCCCTCCTTCGTTATTCAGCCGCTCGTAGAAAACGCAGTGCGTCATGGTATGAAGGACGAGGGCACGCTGCATATTCGCGTTGCGGTGCGTTCGTGCGGCGAGGGGGCGATTTCAATCGAGGTATCCGACGACGGCGTGGGCATGAGCGAGCAGACTGCGGCGCACCTTTTCGAGGTAACGGAGCGGCCGGTCGATGTAAACGCTCCCCAAGGCGGCGGCGCTGGCGTGGCCATGCACAACATCTTCGAGCGAATCCAGCGATTTTACGGCCCCAAATCCTCTGCGCACGTTGAATCGCACCCAGGGGAGGGGACGACGATTACCTTGCATCTGGATTTGCTGGGGAGTATCTTCGTTGATGGGTAGAATGAGAACATCCGGTTCCGTTTGGGCGCACGGTTCATGCCTGGCGGTTTGCGCGGACGAAGGGAATACAACGTATGCTACGTGCGATGATCGTCGATGACGAGGCTCCTGCCCGCTCTGAGCTTAAATTTCTGCTCGAGCAGACGGGCAAGATTAGCTCGATTACCGAGGCGTCGAGTGTTCGGTCTGCCATCGAGATGCTAATGGAGAGCCGCGTCGACGTGGTGTTTCTCGATATCTCGATGCCCGGGGCATCGGGCCTGCAGCTGGCGGAGGCGCTCCACAAGCTCAAGAACCCTCCCGCGATCGTGTTCGTGACCGCGTACAGCGACCACGCGGTGGAGGCGTTCGATGTCGACGCGGTCGACTACCTGCTGAAGCCCGTCGAAGAGGCGCGGCTCGACCAGGCCATCGAAAAGGTCCTCACGCGTGTGAAGCCACAGACCGAGAGCAAGGTTTCCATCGAGCGCATCCCGGTCGAAAAGGGCGGGCGCAAGGTGCTCATCCCGGTGGACCAGATTCGCTACATCATGGCGAAGGACGACTATTCTTGCATCTTTACCGACGACGACCGCTTCCTTTCCACGACGTCGCTCGCTCAGTTTGAGGCGAAGCTTTGCGACTTCGGGTTCTTCCGCGTGCATCGTCGCTATATCGTGAACCTTGCGTGCGTCGAAGACGTCGAGACGGTGCCCTCGGGTGCCATCCAGCTGGGCATTACGGGTATGGAGGAGCGCGTACCGGTTTCTCGTCGTCGTGTGGTGCCGCTTAAAAAGGCGCTGAGTCTGTAGGGAGTGCTTGTGGAAGGGGCAACGGTGACCGAGTCGGGGCGTGTTGGGGCGGAACCCGAGGCAAAGCGGATCGATATCATCTCCGATACCCACGGGCACCTGTCGCCCGCATTGCTCGAACAGCTTGAAGGTGCCGACCTCATCATTCATGCAGGGGACATCACATCCGAAATGGATTGGGAGCACCTCTGCACCATTGCGCCGATTCGCGGCGTGCTGGGCAACAACGATTACTACCGCGACTACGGCCCCGAGGTGCAGCGGCTGGCCCTGTTCACCTATGAGGGCCTTAGGTTTGCCGTGGCCCATTATCGCGAGGATCTTCCCGTTGACGATGTGGACGTTGCCGTGTGCGGCCACACGCATCGTTCGCGCGTGCTCGAGATGGGCGGTTGCTTGGTGGTGAACCCGGGGTCGGCAACGTTTCCGCGCGGGTCCCGCGGGGCAACGATGGCGCGCATGATGGTTTCGGCGGGCGAGGTCCTTTCGCTTAAGATCATCGATCTGGAGTAAGTTAGTGGGCGCAGCCGGCGGCCCGCCTCGCAGCATGTCGGCCATTCTCCATGCAGCCGCGGCCACAGCGTTCTCCTCACCGTGCGCAATAACTGTTGCAGTTGCAGCCCTTCCTCTGAGCTGCGCTTATGAAGGCTTTTTTGCATCAGCGCATTTTTCTTCAAAAATACCCTTGCGCGGCTCGTCTGCTCTTGGTACACTTGCTCACGCAGCATTTGCTGAGGGGAGTTAGCTCAGTTTGGTTAGAGCGCCGGCCTGTCACGTCGGAGGTCGCGGGTTCGAGCCCCGTACTTCCCGCCATTGCTTAGAGAGCCCCGCCATGTGCGGGGCTTTTGCTTTTAATACGCCCCGCTGCGCGATGTAGGTAACATGCTATAGTCTATGCTCAGCTTTTTCGCCTGTGCAGTCGTATAACATGGTAAGACAAGTTATCAGGCGTTCGACATCAAAGGGGCTATGATGGACATCTCGAGGAAGACGGATTACGCGCTGCGCATTCTGTCGATTCTGGCTACGAGCGAGAGCGACCTGCTTTCTGTGCGCGTGGCCGCCGAGCAAGTGGATGTTCCCTACTCCTTCGCGCGGTCCATCCAGCATGGGCTTGCTCAGGCCGGCATTGTGGAGAGCCTGCGCGGCGTCCATGGCGGCATGCGTCTTAAGGCCGATCCTGCCGCGATCACGCTTTGCGATATCGTCGAAGCCGTGCAAGGACCGTTCTGCATCAACGAGTGCACCGCGCCTGATGCCGACTGCTCGCGTATGTCTACCTGCTGTTTTCATCCGCTTTGGCTGGGAGCCGAGGCTCTTATGCGCGATTACCTCAGCTCCATCACGCTGCACGACGTTGTGACGTGGAGCCGTTTCCCCGCCGTTGACGCGAAGTTCACCGATCGCAGCGCATTTGCCTCGTATGCCGACTGTGCGTCGCTTCGCCGTCATACCGGTGCGTAGGCTGGTACATGGTTTCAGAGGAATTTCGCTCGCTCATCCGCGCTGAGGGTGCGCGGCTGTACCGAGACCTTCCATGGCGCCGCACGCGCGACCCCTATCATATCTGGCTCTCGGAGGTCATGCTTCAGCAGACCCAGGTGGCGCGCGTCGAGACGCGCATGCCGGCGTGGCTCGAGCGCTTTCCGAGTGTCGAGGCGCTGGCCGAAGCCCCCACCTCCGATGTGCTCGAGGCGTGGCAGGGTATGGGATACAACCGCCGCGCGCTGGCGCTCAAGCGGGCGGCGCAGGAAATCATGGAGCGCTATGACGGCGCATTTCCCCGCGAAACGAAGGAGCTCGTTGCACTGCCGGGCATAGGTCCCGCGACGGCGCAGGGTATCAGGGCCTTCGCGTTCGACCTGCCCGGTGTGTACCTCGAGACCAACGTCCGTACGGTGTTTCTGCATCACTTCTTCCCTGATGTTCCTGCGGTGCCCGACCGGGAGCTTACGCCGTTGGTGGAGGCGACCTGCCCCCTTGCCCCGGAGGGTATTGCGGCGCGGACGGATGGGGCTTCTGGGGCGGAGCGGTTTGCCGTTCCCCAGGATGCTGGGGACACGCCGCGGGCCTGGTATTATGCGCTGCTCGACTACGGCGCGTATCTCAAAAAGACGCTGCCCAACCCTTCGCGTCGCTCCGCGGCGTATACGCGACAGTCCCGTTTCGAAGGGTCGCGTCGCCAGAAGCGCGCAGAGGTTGTCAGGATGCTGCTCGATGCGCGCGATGCAGAGCCAGCGGGCCTTACCTTGCAAGATGTTGTGCGCGAACTCGACCGCTTCGAGGCCAAGGCAGGGCGCGGCCCGGTTGACTCCGGGCTCGCTGCTTCGATCCTCGACGCCTTGGAGCAGGAAGGGTTTTGCTCGGCCGTCGAGCGCGATGATGAGCGCGTTTGGATGATCGCATAGGGGCTGCTGCCCGCCGGCTTGAAGCTCGGTTTATGCCTTCGGTTGAAGCGGGAAGTATCTCGTCAGCACTTTACCAGCGCTTTTGCTGTGAGAAATTCGAAATCTACGTTCGGCTGCGGGAGCATGTTGGGTTTTATCGTGCTGTAGCATTGCATAGACACCGACCACTTTCAACTTTTGGGCACTTCACGAGGTACCTGTAAAGTAGATAAGTTTTCTGCGAGCGATGTACCTGCGGTTTTCTGACAAAAAAAGTTGCTCATACTTCATAAGGCAGGCAAGAAGTGCCCAAAAGTTGAATAAGCTCCATCTGGTTGGCGCAATGTATGCGATTCTTTCATTTTATTAGAACTAATTCCTATTAAGTAAGAGTATAATCTGCCGCCGAGGGTATAACCTCAGCATAGGCGCGCCATGAGTGCGCGAACAACGACTGCTGATGCCAGCAGGAGGGGAGAGAGTCCAATGGATTTCGAGAACTCGCAGACTAAGAAGAACCTCGAGACCGCGTTCGCCGGTGAGTCGCAGGCGCACACCAAGTATCGTTACTACTCTTCGCAGGCCAAGAAGGACGGTTACGTCCAGATCTCCGACATCTTCATGGAGACCGCCAAGAACGAGTCCGAGCACGCCAAGCTGTGGTTCAAGTATCTGCACGGCGGTGCGGTGCCGGGCACGCTCGACAACCTGAAGGACGCCGCCGCGGGCGAGAACTACGAGTGGACCACGATGTACGCCGAGTTCGCGCAGACCGCCGAGGAGGAGGGCTTCAAGGAGATCGCCGCCAAGTTCAAGGGCGTTGGCGCGGTGGAGAAGGCGCACGAGGAGCGCTATCTTAAGCTCGCCGAGCGCGTTGAGAAGGGCGAGGTCTTCGAGCGCGAGGGCGTCAAGGTTTGGAAGTGCCTGAACTGCGGCCACCTGCATGTTGGCCCCACAGCTCCGCAGCTTTGCCCCGTCTGCAACCATCCGCAGAGCTACTTCGAGGAGCAGGCGATCAACTACTAGTGTAGGCTTGGCGCTCCAGCGCGTCGCCTAGGTTCTGGGGCCGCCCATGCCGTTTGTTGCATGGGCGGCCTTTTGCTTGGCGTTCCTTTGCATGGCGCCCCTTTGCATGGGCGGCCTTTCGCGTGATGGCGTTTGCGTTGTGCCCTATTTCCGCACGGCCATTTCTTGCATGGTGCGACCTGCCCATGAGGCGCATCTGCCGTGTGACGCGGCTTGGTGGGGTTGCCACCGCGGTCGTGCTTGAATCGTGGTTGATGGAGCGAGCTTTCGCTCGGCGGCCTCGGGGCATGCCGTTTATCGATTTCGACGCAGGGCACGCTTGACGTAGACTAATCTCCGTGCCATGCTTGGCCTACCTTTCCATGCATGCCTCTCCGAGGAGGATGTTGCATGGACCTTTTTATCGAGACTCCCAAACAAGTAAATGACCGGTTGGAGCGCGAGCGTCGGTCCCAAGACGCATGGCTGCGCGCCATGCAAGAGCAGTATGCCGCGCAGCAGGCCGGGCTTGGGGCGCCTGTCATGCAGCAGGCCGGGTGCCGGGTGCCCGTCGACCAGCAGATTGGGAGCGATGCGCCCTCCGCGCAGCGAGCCGGGCACGAGGATTTTTCCGAGCGGCACCGCGCGTGCGAAACGTATGCCGAGCAGCGGGGTGAACATGAGGCCTCGCACACACCGTCTCAGGCGGGCGATGGCTATTCGGTCGCGCAGGATGCGTACCGCGAAGAGCTCGCCTTCCAGCGCCGCCGGGCGCGTCGTCGTCGCATCGGTGCTTGTCTGCGCGTGCTCGCGCTCATCGTGCTCATTCCCCTTGGGCTCGCGGCGGTGTTTGTCGGGTCGTATGTTCTGACCTGCATCATCAACGGGGCCACGCCGGAAGAGGTGCTCGATGTGCTTGCTGCCATGCCCTCGCGTGTGGAGTCGTTCGTGCGCTCGGTGATGGCGATGTGAGTAGGGGCTAAGGGCGTGAGCTAGGGCTCGCAGCGTATCCTGGGCAAGAGTGTGAATTAGGGGCTAGCAGCGCACGCTGGGGCAGATATCCGAGAGGGGGCATTCGCTGCAGAGTGGCTTGCGTGCATCGCAGATTTCGCGCCCGAACTTGATCCATTGGTGATTCACGTTGCGCCAATACGCTTTGGGAAGAATCTTGAGAAGGTCCTGTTCCGTTTTGAGCGGCTCCTTCTCATGGGTCTTGGGCGAGAGCTTGAGCCGGTGGGCGATGCGATTGACGTGCGTGTCGACCGCGATTCCCTCAACGATGCCAAAGCTCACATTGAGCACGATGTTGGCCGTCTTTCGCCCCACTCCAGGGAGCTTGACGAGCTCTTTCATATCGGCCGGAACGTGGCCGCCGTAATCGGCAACGATCATCTGAGCAGCCTCGACGCAGTGCTTGGCCTTCGTTTTATAGAAGCCGAGCGACTTGATTACCTCGGCGATCTCTGTGGGTGTGGCACCAGCCATGGCCTCGGGAGTGGGCCAGCGGCGGAAAAGCTCCGGCGTAACTTTGTTCACCTGCGCATCGGTGGTTTGGGCAGAAAGGAGGACCGAAATGACGAGGCGGAAGGGGTTCTCGTGGTCGAGAAAGCACTCGACGGGGCCGTAGCGCCGGTCAAGCCGTTCGCAGACCTCAATTGCGCGCTCGCGCTTGGCGGCGTTGGTTTCACGGGGCATGGCGAATCCTCTCTGCGTCACTGCCTAACATGCAAGGCATCGTGCTCAGCAAGGTTGTGATGATATGGCCATCTTACCAATGTGCTTTGCCTGTTGCGAGTAGGCGACTATGTGGACGATCGGGCAAGGGCGAACGGCCACACTCGGTCGGAGGAGCTGCGACGCATCGTGATGGAGGCGAAGAGCCGCGCATCGGTATAACCGTGTGCAGCATGAATAGGATTCGGCATCGATAGGGCGTTAGGAGGTTGCGTCGTTCCCGTACTCGTTCCTATCGGTAGCGTCTACCTCCTCTGTGTTTGCATGGATGGGTTCTAGGATTGCGCTCTCATCCAGAGCCTTGGCGTAGGAATCACCGTGCTCGGTACTTGCTTCAATCCCAAGGACCTCGGCGGCATCGTCGTCGGCAAGGGCGCTGATGTCGTTGAGCTTGCGCTCAATGACATTGGTGCGCGTCGTGATGATGCTGTCGACCGTGCGGCCCGCTGTGTCAATCTGCTTGCGGGCGCGGCGAAGCGCTTCTTGGTAGTTGGGGAGCTCAGCCTTAACAGCGGCGAGCACGCGAAGCACGTCGTCGGTGCGTTTTTGCAGGCGGAACGTCTGGTAGCTCATCTGCAGGCTGTTCAAGAGCGCCGCCATGGTGGAGGGGCCCGCCACGTTGACATGGTAGTCTCGCTGCAGTACCTCGACCAGTCCGGGACGATCGACTACCTCGGCATAGAGCCCCTCGAAGGGCAAAAACATGATGGCAAAGTTAGTGGTTTCGGGCACGCTGAGATACTTGCTCGAGATCTCTTTCGCCTCGCCCTTAATGCGCGTCTCGAGCGCGCGCCGTGCCGCGGCGATTGACTCAGCGTCGCCGTCGTCGAGGGCGTCGCGCAGGTGCTCGTAGGTGTCACCGGGAAATTTGGCGTCGATGGGCAGCAGGATGGGGTCGCCGCTCTCCACGGGAAGCTTCACGGCAAATTCGACGCGCTCGGAGCTTCCAGGTTTCGTCGCCACGTTTTCCAGGTATTGTTCGGGGGCGAGGATATCCGAGAGGATGGCGCCAAGCTGCACCTCGCCGAGCATGCCGCGTGTTTTCACGTTGCTCAGCACGCGCTTGAGGTCGCCAACACCAGAGGCGATGCTCTGCATATCGCCGAGGCCCTTGTAAACAGCTTCGAGCTGATCGCTCACCTGTTTGAACGATGCCGAGAGCCGATCGTTGAGCGTGCGAGAGAGCTTTTCATCTACCGTGGCGCGCACCTGGTCGAGCTGGCGCGCGTTGTCGGTGCGGATATCGCCTAGTTGCCGGTCAACGGTCGTTCGCATTTGGCCCAGCTGACGGTCCACAGTTTCGCGCACTTGGTCGAGACGGCCCTCGATGTTCTCGCGGTTTTGCCCGAGCTGCTGCGTGGTCTCGCGGCGAAGAGCGTCCATCTGGTCCCCGGTGCGAGCGATCTGCTGCGAGACCGTATCGAAGCGCTGTTGCATGAGCGGAGTCGTGGCAGCTGCATGCTGAACGAGTGCACCGAGGGATTGCTGGGCGCTGTCGAGCGCGCGCTGCGTTTCCTGAGCATGGTGCACCAGTTCCTGCGCGCGGGCCTCGGCTGCGGTGCGATCGCTTTCTGCTTGTACGGCGATGCGACGCACGGTGGCGAGGCAGGCGACCGCGGCGACCGCGGCGATGGCAGCGGCGACGGTGGCAGCGAGGGCGCATATAAGTGGAAGGTCCACGGTAGTCCTTTCGGCATAACCAGTTGTGTTGTGAATCATTATACGGTGCCGCGACATTGTCCTTTGCAGCGCGCCTGCTGTCAGGATCTTGTTTGTGCGAACGGGCGCGCTCACATAACGGAAGGTTCGAGGCTACAGGTCCTGCCGCACTGCCATGGAATGCTCGAGCGAGAAGCTGCATGTGGGCCGCGAATCTTGTTGCCAGCGCTTGGGCCCTTTGTTCGTTCCAGTTTTGGGAATATGTTTTACGCCTAGCGCTTGATAGCCCTTGCGTGAACAAGGGAATCCTGCGCTTTTTCTGGGCAGCGGCTGGCTTATGGCCAGCAGGATAAAAAGATATTCCCAAAAGTGGAACGAGCGTACCGTTGGCCGCGCTCGCATGAGCGAAGTTCGGTGCGGCGGGCATGGGCAAGCGTTGTTTGAGCGAGTGTTGCGCGCGGTTATCGGGGCATGGGCTCGGGCGAGCGCGATGTCCCGGCGTACTTGCGGTACCATACAAGCTCACAGACAATCGTTCGACCCGCCGGGGCTTGCCCTGGCGGGTTTTCGGCGTGGATAAGCGGGCCGGGCTAGCTTGATAGTCGGTCTGGCCCGCCGCTGCGTCGGGGAAGGTGCCTATGCTCATCCATCGCATTGCCGCACAGCTCTATACCGCCGAGGCGCCGCAAGTGATCGAGGCCGCGCTCGATGCGGGAAAGGACGCCACGCTCGCCGTCTCGCAGTCCGGCCGAGTACTCATGCTCGCTGCACAGTTCGCTCGTCGGCCACGGCCTGTGGTCTATATCGTTTCCGGTGAGGAGGCCGCCGACCGCGCCGCCCGGGCGCTCGTTGCCTACGTGGGGCTCGAACACGTGGCGCGGTTTCCGGAGCGCACCGATTATCCCTGGCAGGACAAGCAGCCCGACGACGCGATCGTGGCGGCTCGATGTGCTGCTCTCGGTCGCATCGCGCGGGGCGAGGCGTGCATCATGGTCGCTTCCGCACGCGCTCTTTTGCGCTGCGTTCCGCCGGCCGAAAGCCGGTACTGGGCCTCGACCACGTTTGCCGTGGGCGAGGAGCGACCGTTCGAAGATGTGCCGCGCATGCTTGTGGGCATGGGGTACACCGCGTCCGACGCGGCCGATGTGCCGGGGCTTTTCCGCGTTCACGGTGACAGCGTAGACATCTTTCCTGCGCAGGCGCGAGAAGCGGTGCGCATCGAGTTCTTCGGCGATGAGATCGATCGTATTCGCAGGATGGTCACCTCGACGGGCCAGACTATCGGCGACGAGCAGCAGGTCGAGGTTTTCCCCTGTAGGGAACTTGCGCTTACCGACGACGCGGTGCATCGCATGCATGTCGCGCTGTATCAGGCTTCGCGTGACGACACCGCGATCGCGGCGCTTCTCGAACTCGTTGACGCGCGGGTGGTAACGCCGGAGCTCGATCGCTTCCTGCCCATCATGTACGAGGGAGCGGCGAGCCCGCTCGCGCACATGAGCCCAGACGCGCTCGTGGTGCTTTCCGAGCCGCGTTCCCTGTTCGACGATTGCACGCGCGCCTATGAGGAGCTTGAGCGGCGCGCCGGAGAAGCGGGGGTGAGTCATCTCGACGGGCTCTACGTGCGCCCGCAGCAGCTCGATTTTGGCAGACAGCAACGTTTGAACTACGTTTCCATCATCCGCGCGGGCGGCGCGGTTACGGCCGAGCTCAAGATCGAGCAGCCTGCGATCGCTGGGTCGGACACGCGGTTCATCTCGCGCATTCAGGAGGTCACGGCGAATCGCTTTGCGTGCGTGTTTGCCGCTCCGGATCGCGGCGCGCGCGAGTCGCTCGAGCTCTCGTTTACCGATGAGGGTATCCTCTTCGAGGAGTCGCTGCAGACGGCCCCCGAGAACGAAGGGGCGGTGAGCCCCGCCATCTCTGTGCGCGTGGCCGACCGTCTCAACCTTAAGCGCATCGAACGCTCAGAGAATGGCGGAGGGCGGGGGCACTCCGCTCTCCCAGGCACAAATGAATCGCAGACACCCGGTGTTCAGCGGTCAAAGGCCAGCTCCGGCGGGTTGCGCGGGGACGGCGTGACGGTGCCCACGCTCACGCGCGGCCGCGTGACCTTCATCGACCTGCCGCTTCCTTCTGGCGTGGTGGTGCCCGAGGCGCATCTCGCGGTGTTCTCGATAAGCGACCTCAACGCTCGCATGGACGCGCGCCGGGGCCGCCGCACGGCGCGGCGCGTTGACGTTACGGAGGTCACCTTCCCCTTCAAGCCGGGCGATTATGTCGTACATGCCACGCATGGCATCGCGCACTTCGCATCCATCGTGCGCCAAGAGGTGGCCGGCAAGGAGCGCGACTACTTCCTTCTGGAATATGCGGACGGCGATAAGCTTTACGTGCCGCTTGAGCAGGTCGACCGCATCAGCCGTTACGTTGGGCCAGACGGGCAGAACCCCAGGCTCACGCGCCTCAACACCGCCGACTGGAGCCGAGCAACCAAAAAGGCACGTAAGTCGGCGAAGAAGCTCGCCTTCGACCTCGTGGACCTGTACACGCGTCGCAGCTCGATCACGGGCGTGGCCTGCCCGCCAGACACGCCCGAGCAGCTCGAGATGGAGGCGAGCTTCCCGTACGAGCCCACGCACGACCAGCTCGATGCCATCTCCGACATCAAGGCGGATATGGAGGCGCCCAAGCCCATGGATCGGCTGCTCTGCGGCGATGTGGGCTTCGGAAAGACCGAGGTCGCTTTGCGCGCGGCGTTCAAATGCGTGGACAGCGGCCGGCAGGTCATGGTGCTCTGCCCAACGACGATTCTGGCCCAGCAGCACTACCAAACCTTCTTCGAGCGCTTCGCCCCGTTTGGCGTGGAGGTTGAGGTCCTTAGCCGTTTCCGCACGCCCGGGCAGCAGAAGCGCGCTCTCGCGGCCTTTGCTGAAGGCAAGCTCGACGTGCTCGTGGGCACGCACCGCCTGCTATCGAGCGATGTAAACCCGGCGAACCTCGGTCTCGTCATCATCGACGAGGAACAGCGCTTCGGCGTGCAGCACAAGGAGCAGCTCAAGAACCTGCGTGAGCAGATCGACGTGCTCACGCTCTCGGCCACGCCCATTCCGCGCACCATGCAGATGGCGATCAGCGGCGTGCGCGACATGAGCCTTATCACGACGCCGCCCACCGGGCGCCGGCCGGTCATCGTGCACGTTGGCGAGTACGATCCGGACGTGGTGAGCGCGGCCATCCGGCTAGAGCTCGGGCGCAAGGGGCAGGTGTACTACGTGAGCAACCGCGTGAAGACCATCGACGATGCGGTTGACCGTGTGCACGAGGCCGTGCCCGAGGCGCGTGTGGGCGTGGCGCACGGCAAGATGAGCCCGCGCGAGGTTGAAGACGTGATGATCGACTTCTCGATGGGGCGCATCGACGTGCTGGTGGCGACGACCATCATCGAGAGCGGTATCGACAACCCCCGTACGAACACGCTGATCATCGAGGACTCGCAGCGCCTGGGCCTCGCGCAGCTCTATCAGCTCAAGGGGCGCGTGGGCCGCAGCGCCACGCAGGCCTACGCCTACTTCATGTTTCCTGGCGAGCTTCCACTCACCCAAGAGGCCACGGAGCGCTTGACGGCGCTAAGCGAGTTCCAAGAGCTCGGAAGCGGCATGCGCATCGCCATGCGCGATCTGGAGATTCGCGGCGCCGGCTCGCTTGTGGGCGCGGAGCAGCACGGCAACCTGTCGAGCGTGGGCTTCGACCTGTTCACGCAGATGCTCGGGCAGGCCGTGGCGGAAGCGCGCGGCGAGACTTCGGGCGAGGTCGAGGTGGCGAGCGTGGCCATCAACCTGCCGGCAGATTACTATCTGGACGAGGAATACCTGCCCGAGGTCGATCGGCGCGTGCTCGTGTACCGCAAGGTCGCCGCGGCCGATACGCTTGCCGCGGTGGACGAGGCGCAGCGGGAGTGCGAAGATCGCTATGGCGAACTGCCGCTTGCGGCGCGGAACCTCTTCGATCGGGCGCGCCTGCGCATCCGTGCGGAGCGCCTGGGGCTTGAGAGTATCGCACTTTCGGCTGGACGGCTTGTGTACCAGGGGGTTGACGTGCCAAAGGCGGTCGCCTTTGACTTGCGCGATCGATTGGGCGCGGTGAACTTTCCCAAGAGCCGCAAGCTTTCGGTTCCGTATAAGGCTGGTGCGGGCGCCGGGACCGGTGTGGGGCGGGGGCTCGACGCCAACGATCCGGCGGGGCCCGTCGCCGCGGCGCTCCGTGTGCTGGAGCAGCTGGGACCCAGCGGGGATGACGACTAGCGAGGGCGCACGGCGTACCGCAGTTATGCTTTGCGGCCGCGGCAGCTGCGGTAATCGCTGCGCACTTCCGGCGCGATTGGCATCCGCGAAGCGCGGAAGTCATCGCTGAATATGCATTCTTGCGGCAATAGTATTCATGCCTGAGCTTGCTACTTATGGGTCAATGGAAAAAACGGTTAAAACGGCGGAGTTTTGAGTACCGAGCTCAGGCTTTCTACCTGCAAGAACAGTATAAAACTGCAGGTAGATAGCCTGATCAAAAGTATTGCGAAATAACTGGTTTTTCACCGTCGCATAAAGTAGGTCCTATAACCCTATACAAAGCGATGCGCTGACGGGAGCATCGGACGCACGTTTTGTCTTACTCGGCCGCTTGGCGACGGGGGAGGTGGGCCCTCGAACAGAACAACAGCGTCCTTTCGGCCCTGCTACCGCCCGTCGTCCTGCATGAGTCCCTGGCGGGAGCGCCGCGCCGCCTCGCTGGCCCGGAGCTTGGCAGGGTCGGGCACAGCGGTGGGCACGGGCTCGTCCACGTGGCCGCCCCACCAGCCGCCGACGAAGTTGTCCGTGCGGAACACGTTGATGACGGCGCCGGGGTCTACCTCGCGCACGAGGCGGACGATGTCCTCGGATTCGTAGGTCGAGACAACGGTGTGCAGCAGGTACATGCGCTGCCTGCTGTAGCCGCCGATCACCTCGGCGCAGCTGATGCCGTGTTGGAAGCTCGCGATGTACGCGTCCATCACGGCGTCGGCGTGCCGCGTGGTGATTTGCAGCGTCACGCGGTCGTAACGATGGTAGAAGCTGTCGATAGTCTTGGTTGCAATGAACTGGAACACGATGGAGTACGCCGCATGCTCCCAGCCAAAGAGCGCGCCGAACACGACGAGCAGGGCGCAGTTGCTGGCAAAGATGAAGCCCCAGATGGTCTTGCCGGTGCGGTTTGCCACGAGCAGCGAGATGAAGTCCGTACCGCCTGTCGATGCGCCCGCTTTGAGCGCGATGGCGATGGAAAGCCCCGAGATAAAGCCTCCGAAGACGACGAGCATGATCTGATCGTCGAGCAACGGCTGAAAATCAAAGATGCGCAGGAACGCGGCGGAAAGCGCGACCTGCATCATGGAGAAGAAGACAAAGCGCTTGGAGATGCGGTTCCAGCAGATGAAGGCGAGCGGGATGTTGAGCGCGAGCATGCCGAGGTCGGTGGAGATGCGCACGCCGAAGAGCGCCGTGATGCGGTCGATGAGCACCGCGATGCCGGTGAAGCCGCTGGGGAGCAGGTTTGCAGGGTTCACGAATGCCTGGATGAGAAAGGCCTGCAGCAGTGCGGATGCCACGACGGCACCAGCGGTGATGATGCGGCGAACGAGGGTGAGCCGTGCGAGTTCGAGGGCACGATCGCTGAGCGATCCGGGCGCGGTGGTCATGGTGGCCTCCTTTGCTGGAGCAGGGGTATAGGAGCTTGGTGGTTGGAGCGGCCTCAAGGGCGTGTGCACGCTTGACCTTGGGCGGCGGTCATTATCGCATGCGCCGCCCCGGTATGCAGGACGGCAATAAATCTATACAAATGCGCAAGCTAGAACTGAGCGCGCGCGGGTGCGCGGGCGAGTGGAAAGGACGGGCCGGAGGGGCGGGCGAGTGGAAAGGACGGGCCGGAGGGGCGGGCGAGTGGGCGGGCACGCGGGAGGTCGGATGCGCGGGAGCGGAGGGCGAGAGGCGGGTGCGCATGCGCGCGGTGGCTTTAACGTCCCACACGCACGAAAAAAGGGGACGAGCTTGCTCGTCCCCTTCCGGCATATGTAGCGCATGCGCGCAGCTGTTAGGCGGCGCCAGCCGACTCCTCCTCGTCCTCTCCTGTCGTTGGAGAATCGGGCGAAGTTGCGGGGGTGTCGGGGGTGCTGGTGTCGGGCTCCTGCCCACGCGAGATGGTGATGGTGATGGTGGTGCCAGGCATGGCAGAGCCGGTGAGGCTCTGGCTTATGACTACGCCGGCATCGACGCGGCTGCTGTACTCGTATTCGCGAGACACCGAGAAGCCCGCATCCTCGAGCGCGCCGAGGGCGCTGTTCTCGCCGTCGCCAACCACATTGGGGATGCTCACGGTGCCGGGGCCGGTGGAAACGGTGTAGGTGACCGTCGAACCCTCCTCGACCTCTTCGCCCTCAGCGGGGCTCTGCTCGAAGACGGTGCCCTCTTCAGCGTCGTTGGACGCCTCGGAGGCAACGCCCACCAAGCCGGCTTCTTCAAGAAGCTTCTCTGCCTCTTCGCGCGTCCTGCCCTTTAGATCGGGTACCGTAGTGGTCTTTATCGGTTCGGGGCCACGCGAGATTTGAATCTCAACCTCATAGCCCTCTTCGACCTGAAGGCCGCCGCTCGGGGTCTGGCTCATGACCTCGCCCTCTTCGTACTCATCGCTATATCCGGACGAGGTTTTAACGCCAAGGTTAAGCGACCGAAGTTCCTCGGTTGCATCCTCCTGCGTGTAGCCCAAGACGTTGGGCACGGTGACCGTCTTCGCTCCGCTGTTGAGGGCGCTGAAGGCAGCGAAGGCGATGACGCCGATGATCGCGAGCGCGGCCACCACGCCGGCAACGATCTTGCCCTTGCCGCCCTTTTTCTTTCCACCGTATGGGTCGGCACCGCCCGAGGCGCTCGAGCTCATGCCGGACCCGCTGCGCACCGCGGTGTTGCCGATGCCCGCCGGGCGCGCCATGGCCTGCGTCTGGTCGCTCATCACGCGCGTCTCGGTAGCGCCGGCGCCGCCCGCGGGTACCGCGCCGATCACGCGCGTGGGCTCGGGGACATCCACCTGGCGCCCCGCGAGGTACGCATTCAGGGTCTGGCGCAGCTCGTCGGCCGTCTGGAAGCGGTTGGCGGGGTCCTTCTCCATGCAGCGCAGGATGATGCGCTCAAGGTCGGCATCGAGGTTGGGGTTGAGCTGCGACGGGGGAACGGGCAGCTCGTTAACCTGCTTCAAAGCAACAGAGATCGCGTCGTCGCCATCGAAGGGCACCTGGCCCGTGGCGCATTCGTACATGACCACGCCGAGCGAGTAGATGTCGCTCGTGGGTCCGAGCTCTTGGCCGCGCGTCTGCTCGGGCGAGACATAGTGCGCGGTGCCGAGCACGTTGTTGTCTTGCGTGAGGTGGCTGTTCTTGGCGCGGGCAATGCCGAAGTCCATCACCTTGATGTTGCCGTCGGGCAGCACCATGATGTTCTGCGGCTTGATGTCGCGGTGGATGATCTCGTGCTTATGGGCCACGGAGAGCGCGGCGCAGATCTGCGAGCCAATCTGGGCGACCTTCTTGGGGTCGAGCGCGCCGTGACTGCGGATGCCGCTCTTGAGGTCGGTGCCGCGCAGGTACTCCATAACGATGTAATAGGTGTCGCCGTCTTTGCCCCAATCGTAGACGCCCACGATGTACGGGCTCGAGAGGCCGGCTGCCGCCTGCGCCTCCTGCTTGAAGCGGGCGGCAAAGGTCGCGTCGCCCGCATACTGGGGCAGCATGATCTTCACTGCGACCGTGCGGTTCAGCACTTGGTCTTGTGCGCGGTAGACGGTGGCCATGCCGCCCGTTCCGACTTTATCCTTGAGGAGGTACCTTCCCCCGAGTACCTGCTGCTGCATTTCTTGCTCCTATCACATCTACGTACGCCGCTCACGCGGGCGATTATTACCTAGAAGGGCGTGCTTACGCGGGTTCCCTGCGAGCCGAGCCTGTGCGAGCGCCTCGGCTCGAGCACCTTAGCTCGCGGCGGGTCCCCCGCGTTCGGCCTCTCGTTCTCGTGCATCCATGGCCACCCCTTACCCTTGCGCCGCGAGCGCAGCGGCGAGGACCTTGCCGGCGACCGAGGCGGCCGAGACGCCGTTTTCGTTGTAGTTCTCCACCACGACGGCGATGGCCACCGTCGGGGTGTCGTACGGTGCGAAGCCGATGAACGTCGAGTTCACGTTGCTGTTCGAGACCTCGGCGGTGCCGGTCTTGCCGGCCACCTGCACGCCCGAAACCTGGGCGGCGGAGCCGGTGCCGTTCTCAACAACCTCGAGCATGGCCTCCTTGACCTGCGATGCCGTGGTGGAGCTCACCGCCTGGCCCAGCGAGCGGGGCTGAGTGGTGTTCACGACCGTGCCCTCAGGCGAAAGCACCTGCGAGACCACATACGGGTTCATGACGATGCCGTCGTTGGCGATGGCAGCGGCGATCACCGCGTTCTGCATGCAGGTCGTCTGCGGGCCGGGGGTGTGTCCCTGGCCCACGGGCTGGCCGGCGCCCGCCCAGCCAAGCTCCCACTCGGTCATCTCGCTTGGCTCGGGCATGATGGAAGCGGTGGTCGTGAAGTCCTGGCCGAGCGACTGCCCGTAGCCGAAAGCGCGCGCGTACTGCACGAGCGTGTCGGCACCAAGGTCGTTGGCGAGCTGGGCAAACGCGGTGTTCGCCGAGTACGCGAAGGCGCGGCGCAGGCTGATGTTGCCGTACGAGCTACCGTGCATGTTCGTGATGGATGCTCCGCCGATCTCGATCTCGGAGGGCGCGTCGTAGGTGGTGTCGAGCGTGGCCTGCCCGCTCTCGAGCGCCGCAGAGAGCGTGACCACCTTGAAGGTCGAACCGGGCGTGTAGAGGGCCTGCGTGGCGCGGTCGTATTCGCCGCTGCCCTCGCTGCCGCTCTCGCGCATGCTTGCGATGTCGGTGTTGTCGAAGGTCGGCGCACTCGCCTTGGCGAGCACGGCGCCGGTGCGCGGGTCAAGCACGACGATCGAGCCTGAGAGCCCGTCGAGCGCCTGCTCGGCTGCTCGTTGGATGCGCGAGTCGATGGTCAGCATGACCGAGTTGCCGGGTTGGGAAACCCCCGCAAGAGAGAGCAGGGCATTCTCCCAGCTCGAATAGTCGACCGATCCGGTGAGCGTATCGTTCATGGAGTTCTCCACGCCCGAACTGCCGTAGCGCGTGGAGTAGTAGCCCACGGTGTGCGCCGCGAGGTTGCCGTTGGGGTAGGAGCGCACGTAGGTGCCGTCTTCCTGCTGGATCGACTCGGCGAGCGTCACGCCGTCCGAGGTGATGATGGACCCGCGCTGCACGTAGGCCTGCCGGGCGATGGTGTGGTTGTTGCCCGGCATGCTCTTGTAGGTGTCGGCCATGATGACCTGGATGTAGGTAAGGTTGCCGATGAGTACCGCAAAGAGCGCCGTGAAGAAGAAAACCGTGCGGGTGAGGCGTTTGGCGAGAGCCACGCGCCCGAGCACGCCGGATTCAGGCGTGTCGAGGAGGCGCCGGCGCATGCGGGAGCCGGGGCGTGCGTGAGATCCGCCGATGGAGCCCGAGCCACCCAGCGGTTTGCCGGTGGCGCTGCGCCCGCCGAAGATGCGCGTGCCCACGCTGCTCAACGCTGGGGAGCCGCCACGTGCGGGGGCCGCGTCGGCACCGAGCGCGGTCATGATGCCCGTGCCGGTGAGCTCCGTCTCGCGGCCGGTCGCCTCGTCGCCCGCGCGCATCAGCAGCGCCACGATGATGAAGCTCGCCAAAAGCGATGAACCGCCCTGGCTCATGAAGGGCAGAGTGACGCCGGTAAGCGGGATAAGACGGGTGACGCCGCCCACGATGAGGAACGCCTGGAAGCTGATGGCCGCAGTGAGGCCGGTGGCGCTGAAGGCGGCGAGGTCGCTCTTGGCGCGCGCGGCGGTGGTGAGGCCGCGTACCGCGAACAGCATGAAAAGCAGAAGAACCGCTGCACCGCCGAGCAGGCCGCACTCCTCGCCGATGGCAGAGAAGATGAAGTCGGATTCCACAACGGGGATGCGATCGGCCATGCCGCGGCCGATACCCTGGCCCACGAGCCCGCCGTCGGCGAGCGAGTACAGCGACTGCACGAGCTGGTAGCCGCTGTTCTGCGCGTCGCTGAACGGGTTGAGCCAGATCTCGAAGCGCGTGCGCACGTGTGCCATGATCTGGTACATGCCAAATCCACCGATGCCAAGCAGCACGATGCCGATGATCACATACGATATGCGTCCGGTCGCTACATAGAGCATGATGAGGAAGAGCGTGTAGAAGAGAAGCGCCGAGCCGAGGTCGCGTTCGAAGGCGACGATGGCGAGGCATACGCCCCATACGACGAACAGCGGGGCGAGCAAGCGCAGGCGCGGAATCTTGAAGCCCATGACGTTGTGGTTGGCGATGGAGAGCAGCTCTCGGTTCTCGGCAAGGTAGCCCGCAAGGAACAGCACGATGCAGATCTTGGCGAACTCGCCGGGCTGGATGGTGATAAAGCCCAGGTTGATCCACAGCTTGGAGCCCCAGCGATCCTCGCCGATGAAGATGGGCAGCAACAGCAGGATGATGCCTATGAGGCCGAGGGTGTACTTATAGCGCTTCACCATGTCGAGGTTCTTGACCACGGCAAGCGTCGCCACCATGAGCGCGATGGAGACAAACAGGAAGACAAGCTGGTTGAGGGCCGAATCGGGCGCAAGGCGCGTGACGAAGGTGATGCCCACGCCGGATAGCACGAAGACGATGGGCAGGATGGCCGGGTCGGCGCCGGGCGCGAAGATGCGCACGCCGATATGCGCCGCGGCGAAGGCGGCGAAGAGACCAATCGGCACAGCGAGCGTGGTGAACGAGAGGGCCGCTCCGGTGGTGACCACATAGAGGGCGTAGAGGAGCGTGACCGGGAAGGCCGCTCCGATGAGCAGCATGAGCTCGGTGTTTCGGCGGCTACCCATTAGCTTTCGCCTCCTTCGGCATCGGCGGGATCTACGGCGTCTGCGGCGGGATCTGCCGCGGCCGTATCATCGGAAGGCGCGGCGTCGCCCGTCGAGCCTGCGCTCTCGGCGCTGGCGTCGCCGTGGATGGCGGCGGCGTCCTCGACGGCTCGGGTCTGCTCTTCATAGATTTGCTGGCGGTACTCGGAGACCGTTTGACGCGCCTGCTCCATGCTCGACTGGCTGATGCCAGCGCGCAGGCGGTTCTGCGTGTCTTCGGGAAGGTCGTCTATGTCGATGCCCGTCTCATCGTTCAGGTGGGAGAGCTCGATTCCCATGAACGACCCGGGAACTCCGGTGTAGATGGCCACGCAGCCGTCGTGCACGCCGAGGAACACGGAGTTGGTGACCACGATGGCGGCGGCCGCGCACGCGATCACGATGGCGGCGATGAGGCCCGTGAGGGCGATGAGCAAGTTGCGTCTGCGGCGGCGGGCGAGGTCGCGCAGGCGGCCATCGTCTACCACGTCGACCACGACGACGGTTACGTTGTCGGCACCGCCCGCATTGAGCGCGGCGTCAACAAGGTTGTCGGTGCAAATCTGCGCGGTGGGGGACTGGGTGGCGATGGTCTCGATCTCGCCATCCGAAATCATGCTCGAGAGGCCGTCCGAGCACAGGATGAGCCGGTCGCCCTCCTCGATGTTGAGCTGGAAGTGGTCTGCGTACATCGCCGGATCAGACCCGAGCGCGCGCGTGATGACCGACCGGTTGGGGTGCACACGGGCCTCGTCCGCCGTGATCTCGCCCGCATCGACGAGCTCCTCAACATAGGAGTGGTCGTGTGTGATGCGGATGAGCGTCCCCTCGTGCAGGAGGTAGGCGCGAGAATCGCCAACGTGCGCGATGGCGATGACGTTGCCCTCGATGTACGCTGCGGTAGCGGTGCAGCCCATGCCCGCCTTTCCCAGGCCGTTGGCTGCGGCCTCGATGATGGCGGCGTTGGCGGCCTCGACGGCGGCGGCCAGGCGTGTGGGGTCGGCTTCCTGCGGGGCCAGGCGCGCGATGGTCTCGACCGCGATCGACGAGGCGACCTCGCCGGCGGCGTGGCCGCCCATGCCGTCGCACACGCAGAAGAGCGGCGACTGCACCAGGTAGGAATCCTCGTTATGCGTGCGTACGCAGCCCACATCGGAGCGAGCGCCCCACATGAGCGAGGTGCTCGTGCCGGCATCGTAGGTGGAATCGGTGTTGATGCGGTCCTCTGTGATGGGGGCGAAGCTCTGGGTCGAGCCCGGGTCGTCGAGGCGTGCCTCTACGGCAGCGACATCGATTTCTGCCGTAGTGTCTGGCCGCGCGTGCTCCGACGAGCCCTCCTGGCCCGGCTGAGCTGCGCTGGCTGTTTCTTCGGTATGCGCGTGCTCGCGTTGGGGGGCGGGCTGCTCTGCAAAGGGGGCCGACTGCCCCTCGAAAGGGGTGTCCGCAGGCTCGGAGCCGGATACCGTGGCGGCCGCCGCGGGGGGGTTGCCAAAGAGCGTGCTCGACTCAAGGTCGATCGCATCGTCTGCGCTGCCGCTTGCGGTGTGGCCGTGATCTGCCATGTGGGCAGGTGCCGGCGCGGGTTCTGCGGCATGGGCGCGGGTGCGTTCATCCGTATGCGCGGGAGCGTTTGCGCGGGTGGCATCGAGTCCCTCGGGCGGCGCCATATGCGCGCCAAGAGGGGCGTGCTCGGCCTGCTCAAGGAAGGAGGGGATGTTCCCGCTATGTTGCTCATCGGGCGTCATCGACGGTTCACCTTCATGACGACGTCGCCGATCTGCACTTCGTCGCCTTCGCGGAGCGTCGCGGGCTCAAGCAGCTGGCGCCCGTTGACGAGGGTGCCGTTAAGTGAGTTGAGATCTTCGATCACGAGTGCCGGGCCCTGCAGGGAGAAGCGGGCGTGGCTTGCCGAGACGAACGGTTCGTTGATGCAGATATCGGAGCTGGGGGAACGGCCCACGATCACGGGGCCGAGCATATCAACGTGAATGCCGCGGATACCGCGCGGGCCCTTGTCGACGTCGATGGTCCAGATGGCGGAATCGCGTCGTTGGCCGCGCACGAGCCCCACGCCGGTCTTCATGACCGCGAAGAGGAAGATATAGAGCAGGACGACCAGAACGATGCGTCCGATGAAGAGGATGACGTCGATCACTCGCATCAGCTCCTAAATTCGAAGGTGCTGAGCCCGAAGGTGAGCAGGTCGCCGTTGCGCAGCGGACACCGCGTGATGCGGCGGTTGTTCACCAACGTGCCGTTGGTGGAGTTGAGGTCCTCGATGGACCAGTCGTTTCCGGTAGAGGTGAGCTGCGCGTGGCGGCGGCTCACATTGGGGTCGCGCAGGGCCACATCGGCCACGGCGCGCTCGCGGCCCACGATGCAGGCCGGGCCGTTCACCTGGTATACGTCTCCCGTCACAACGTCGACGAGCTGGGCGGTCGCCTGTGCGGGCAGGGGAGCGCGGTTGCTTACGGCGGGGGCGGCACCGATTCCGAGCGATGCGCCGGTTGCTGCTGCGCCGCCCATGCCGGCGAGGGCCTCGCGGCCCACGGTCTTGGGCACGGGGATGGGGGATACAGCATCGTTGCTCGCGAACGGATCGGGGATGTTGCTCGCGGCGACACCTGCCGCGACACCCGCCGCAGCGCCTGCTACAGCGCCCGCACCGGCAGCGGCGCCCAAGCCTGCTGCGCTGGGGGCGTTGCCTGCAAGGGAGATAGGCTGCGCTGCGCTTCGAACCTCGGGAGCAGCGGCCTGGCGCGGTTGGGGCTGGCGCGCGGGAGCGGCTTTGCGCGGCTGAGCGGGCTGCTGGCGCGGCATGGGCGCCTGCTGCGCGCGATTGACGGCGGAGCGCCCGTAGTTCTGGCTCAGGCTGTTCTGATAGGCACGCTCTTCCTCATAGAGTCGGGCGAGCGTGGGGCCATCGACGTTCTCGGCGAAGACCGAGAACTTTCCCGGCTTGAGGGCGGGGTCGATCATGAAGCGCACGAGGGGCTCGCCCACGAACCCATAGCGCTTCTTGTCGGCCTGGGCTTTCACAAAGCTCGTGACCTCGCGTGCGAGCTGCGGGTAGAACGGCGCCATAAGTGAATCGTCGTCGGCAGAGATGAGGATCGTGTAGAGCGCCGGCGCGGTGTTGGCGCCGTTGACCACGAGGGTCTGATCTTCCATCTCGCGAGCCGCCTGCTTGGCGAGCTTCTTAAACGAGAACGGGGCGCGCGCGGCACCGAAGATGCCCGCCACGTGGTCCTCGAAGATGTTCAGGAAGTTCACGATCGATCACCCTCCGGGATGTCCTTGCGATAGCCAAGCAGATATACACACATGCCGATGATTATAGAGGATAGAGTTCCCGCCCCGAGAATCTTGGCAATCGATGCAGTGTCCACGCTGGCAATTTCCATAGGGTTTGCAAGACAGAGCAGCAAAACAACCATAATTCCCGCGAGCGCGCAGGCAACGCCGAACATGCCGCCGCCGCGCGAATCGCGCATGTTGCGGGCGTGTCGGGAGAGCGCGGCGCTCGTTGCCGCAGCGGTCGCAGCGATGAGCGCGAGCCCCGCGAGGAAGGGCGCATCAGCGAGTGAGGCGAAGGCGGCGGCGCTCTCGAGCGCTCCGCCGTTCTCGATCGCGAGGTCGAGCCATCGGCTGAGGGCAACTCCGAGCGAGCAGCTGATGGCGGCGGGCACTGCGGGCAGGAAATATCCCGCAAAAGCCGCCACCGGGCCTGCGAGCACGAGGGGGTCGCCCATGGCGGCACCGAGCGCCATGATGCACACGAGCGCTGCCGAGGCCGCTCCGAGCGTGCGGCCCCACGTGTACCACCATCCAACGAAAATCGCGCAGAGCACGGCGGCTGCGGGCAGGACGGCGATGAGATTCGTGGTGCTCATGATCATCATGAGGAAGCCCGTGGCTACCAGTGCCGAGCCAATCTGCGGGGCGATGCCGCCGGCGGCGCCGATGGCGATCGCGGCGAGAACGCTCGCCTGGATGTCGAGCCCGAGGGTCGTGAGGATTAGGGCGCAACACATTGCCGTTCCCACGCTTCCGATCGCGCTCGTGGCGAGTGCGCGCGCCCGCGGGGTACGGCTTCCCAGGTAGCCCTCGGCAGGGTCGAGCTCCCATACGCGGCGTTGCCCCGTGGCTTCGGTTTCCCCGGAATCGCCCTCGTCGTCGGCGGTGAGCTTCTCAATCATGCGCGCAAGGCTTTTTCGCCCCTCGCGCGCGTCTCCCAGGTGAGGGAGGAACCAGTCGCTAAAGTCCGCAATGCTCGCCATGCGTTCCGACGGTTCGGGCGAGAGGGCGCAGAGCAGGGCTTCTTCGCTGTTTTCGGGAATGTCCGGCAGGAGGCTCGAGGGCACGATGACGCCCTTGTCTATGCGCTTGAGTGAGTCGGCGGGGGTGCCCGCGCGGAACGGCGCCGTGGCGCAGAGGGATTCATAGAGCACGGCGGCGAGCGCGAACACGTCGCTGCGCTCATCTACCGCGTCGCCGCGTAGCTGTTCGGGAGGCATGTAGCCGATGGTGCCGCCCCGCGCCCCGCCGAAGCCGGCGGCGCTCGTGAGCGTTGCCATGCCAAAGTCTGCGAGCTTGACGTGGCCGCTCCGGTCGATGAGCACGTTCGCCGGCTTGATGTCGAGGTGCAACACGCCGTTTTCGTGGGCATAGGAGAGCGCCTGTGCGAGGGCATCCGCGATGCAGGCGCACTCGTCGTAGGTGAGCGAGTTGCCGTCTACCGTGGCGAGGAACTCCTCGAGTGACATGCCGTCGACGTACTCCATGACGAGGTAGGCGTAAGCGCTGTCGTAGGTGAAGTCGATGACCGTGACGATGTTGGGGTGCTGCAGGAGGCTCGCGGTGCGGGCTTCGGCCAGGGCGTCGGCGCGCGCGTCGTTGGATGCGACCTCAAACGGTGCGGCGAGGGGAATGCGCTTGATGGCCACGCGGCGCTGCAGGCGAGCGTCGAGGCAGACCTCCACGCTGCCGAAGCCGCCGGTGGCACGGGTTTCAATCGGCCGATAGCGCTTGAGCAGCGCGGACGCCGTGGCTCCTGGCGCCGGCTGCGGCGCGGGCGCGCGACGGGTTGCAGCGGCGCGTCCGGGCATTGCCGGGCGGGGGGCCGCGCTATGCGGCGATGCGCCCCGCGGGGGGCGGGTATGTTGCGAGAAGAGCGGCATGGCCATCCTTGGTGCGTTTGTGATGTGAGTGCGGTATGCCTTGGCGCACATTTTACCATGCGACAATAGCTGCCGTTATGAAGGCTGCGTGACGGGAGGGACCATGACGGACCAAGAGCGGTTGGCGGCGTACGAGGCCTTTGCGGCCGAGGTGCGCGAGGAGCTTTCGGGCACGGTTGCGCGCATGGAGGACCTGCAGGCGCAGAACAAGGTGAAGACCGCGACGTACCGGCAGCTCTTTGCCGCGCGCGTCACGCTCAAGGAGATCGACCGCCGGCTGGCGTCTCACGGCTTGTAAGACTGACGGCGGCTTAGGGGCTGCCTGGCAGGCCGGAGGGGCTGCATGGCGAGCCGGGAGGGGCGCGTCGGCGGCCCTTCGAGTCGAATCGCGCAGCGGCAGGCTCGCGCTTGCGTGACCGCGCGGGAGGGTATCATGGAGGCACGCCGTTGCCCGGTTGGCGAGCGGCCACCTCGGCGCCGTCGACCGTACTGCACGAAGGAGAATCCATGGAGTCGCTCTATCGTAAATACCGCCCGTTGACGTTCGAGAGCGTGGTGGGACAGCGACATATCGTTTCGACGTTGGAGCATGCCATCACAGAGGGCCGCTTGAGCCACGCGTACCTGTTCTGCGGCCCGCGCGGCACGGGCAAGACGACCATGGCGCGCATCCTTGCCAAGGCGCTGCTCTGTGAACGCGCCGCGGCTGCTCGCGCCGAGGGCGCCTCTGGTTGCATGCCGGATGGCTCGTGCGAGGAATGCCAGCGCATCGCCGAGGGCACGCATCCGGATGTCTACGAGCTCGACGCTGCAAGCCGCACCGGCGTGGATAACGTCCGCGAGGAAATCATCAACTCGGTGAGCTTCGCCCCGGTGCGCGGCGCATACAAAATCTATATCATCGACGAGGTCCACATGCTCACCACGCAGGCGTTCAACGCCCTGCTCAAGACGCTCGAAGAGCCCCCCGAGCATGTGCTGTTCGTGCTCTGCACGACCGATCCTCAAAAGATTCCCGAAACCATCCTTTCGCGCTGCCAGCGGTTCGATTTTCACCGTATCGGCAACGAGGACATTGTGGGCAGGCTCGCCTACATCTGCGAACAGGAGGGCTTCGACTACGATGCCGAGGCGCTCGAAATCGTGGCGAAGCACGCCCGCGGCGGCATGCGTGATGCACTGTCTACGCTGGAGCAGCTGTCGGTATTCGGCAACGGCTCGGTGCATGCATCGGACGCTCGGGCGCTGCTGGGCGAGGTGTCGGGCACGGTGCTCTCGGAGTTCAGCCGGGCCATCGCGGCGCGTGACGTGGCCACGCTCTTCGGGCTCGTGCGCACGCAGGTTGATGCCGGCGAGGACCTCATGGAGCTCACGCGCGACCTCGTGGCGCACACGCGAGATATATATATGGTAAGCGTGGCGGGTGCGCGCCCCGAGCTCTTCGATGGGGCGGAGGACGTCGAGGCGCTGGCCGAGGAGGCCGGGCTGTTCGGGACGGCCGACCGCCTGGCGCGCGCGCTCACGGTGCTTGACGACGCTGCGCTCGAGATGCGCACGGCAGCAGATACGCGCTTGGTGCTCGAAATCGCGCTTACCCGGCTTGCTCGCCCCGAATCCGACCTAACGCTCGAAGCGCTTGCCGAGCGAATTGACCGCCTTGAGTCCCGGATTGCTTCCGGTGTGCCCGCAGCGCCTCTTGATGCGAGTGGGGTGGCTGCGCTTGCCGGCGTGCGGGGGGCGGTGGCGAAGGTGCCCGTGCCGAATGAGGCCAAGGCGCCCATGCCAGCAGGGGCGCCCGTGTCGGCTGAGGCTTCCGCGGCGGCGGGAGCTTCCGGTTCGGCTGGAACTTCCAAGCCCGATAAGGTATCCGCTCCCGCCGGGGCAGCCGTTTCTGCGGCGGAGCAGGCTTTCGCGCCGGCGGGGGCAAAAACCGCCGAATTTGCAGGGGAGCAGGTGGCATCGCCGGTTGAGGGCGGCGCGTCCGCCCGTTCTGAGGCTTCCCATGCTGTTGGTGAGGCTCATCGCCCATCGGTGAGCACGCCGACCGAGGCTGCCGCCGCACATGTTGAGGAGCGTGGCACGGTGCCCGTCGCCCCCGTTGTTCCGCAGGATTCTAGGGTGATGGATCCTTCGGTTCGCGCCGAACAGCGGGAAGCCGACGTGCGTTCGGATCAGGGAGTTCGGGCTGCACATGCTGCCGGGCGAGGGACCGCACGTGCCGGAGGGCCCGGGGCTGAGCACGCTTCCGGTCCCGAAGCTGTTCGCCCGGCGAGCGCAGCGGGACAGGCCGCCCCGACCGCAGCGGCAGCTCCCTCGCGCCCTTCGGCAGCAGCCGCTCCAGCCACTTCCTCGCGCCCGTCTGCGGCCGAGGTCGCTGCGTCGGCTGCGGCCCCCACGCCCGCGGTGACCGATGCGGGCGAGCTGCAGCGCAAGTGGGGCGATGTGGTGGAGCGCGTTACCGCGGCCCAGCCTTCGAGAGGTGCGCTTCTGCAGAGCTCCCGCGCGCAATCCGACGACGGGTCCGCGCTTACGGTGAGCTTCCCTCCCGGTTCGGGCTTTGCGATCACGATGCTCGGTCGGCCGGACACGCAAGAGGTCGTGCTTCCGCAGGTGTGCGCTGTTTTTGGTAACCGCGCGGTGCACTACGTGATGGATGGTTCTGCCGCTGCACCGAAAACTTCCGCCCCACAGCCTTCAGCTCCTGCTGCTTCTGTGCCGGAGATACCTGCATCGGCCGGACGGCTCGAGGCCACGGCGCCGGCGGGGGGCAAGGTCGCAGAGGCGCCGGCGGGGCCCCAGGTTGCGGCGGAATCGTCAGCCCCGGCGGCCCACCCCTCTCCTGCTGCTTCGGCATCGTCCGATGCGTCCGAGCCGGTGGCCAAAAAACCCGCAGCCACGCCGGCCGCCCAGGAACCCGCATCCGGGCTGTCGCCAGATTCTGCTCCGTGGGCTCCTGCCCCGGCGGAGTTTGGCCCAGCGCCTGAGCCAGCCCCCTCGGTGTCCGAGCGCAAGCTAGATCCCGCTCCCTCGGAGCCCGCCCAGGAACCGGCCCCTGCTTTCACAAAACCCGCCCAGGCACCGGCCTCCGAGGCCCCTGCATGGGATGACGACCAGGTGCCCTACGACGACGCTGCCGCCATGGCATATGACGACGACCTGCCCCCGTTCGATATGCCCGGTGCGAATCTCGATGCCGCCGCATCACCGTCTCCCGCTCCTGCGGCTAGCTCTTCTGCAACCTCTGCGGTTGCAGCTTCTACGACGGTTTCTTCCGCAGCCTCCACGGCTGGCGTGTCACAGGTCGCTGCTGCTGCGGCGCCCTCGGCGAAAGCGGTTGCGGCCTCGTCGTCTTCGCAGCCGAAGACATCTTCTTCCGATGTCGCTCAGCCTGCCGCCCAATCATCTGTTCCCTGGGCTACACCAGCCGCGTCCCCGATGCCGGCAGCCGGCGGACCTTCCGGCTCTGCGCCCTCAGCCCCTGATTTGGCCCCTGCAATGCCGGCTCCCTCCGTCTCCATGGGCGGCGAAGACGCTGACGATATTGCGTCGGTACTGGGCAGCGTATTCGGCGACGGAGTAAAGGTGACGCAGGTGGGCGGCGCGGAGTAGCGCGCTCGTTCATGGTACGATGCCAACGTCAAATTTGCGGCGCGTCCGGTTTGCCAGATGCGCGCCGCACCGCAATCAAAGGAGTTCCCATGGCTCAGATGAACATGCAGCAAATGATGAAGCAGGCTCGCAAGATGCAGGAGCAGCTCGCCGCCGCACAGGAGACCATCGCGCAGTCCACGGTCGATGCGTCGGCCGGCGGCGGCATGGTCAAGGTCACCGTAAGCGGTGACATGCAGGTCACTTCGCTCAAGATCGACCCGGAGGCCATCGACCCCGAAGACGTCGAGATGCTCGAGGACATGGTTATGGCAGCTGTGAACGAGGCCCTGCGCGGCGTCGGCGAGCTTGCGAACCGCCAGATGGGCGCCGTTACCGGAGGTCTCAACATTCCGGGCATGCCGTTCTAAGTTCACTCGATTCGGAAATCAACGGTTGTTTTTGGACTCGTCGGGTAGCGCGAAGCGGCGCAAGCGTTCTACCTGCAAATTCCTTTGCCGAGGACACCGCTCTACTGGGTTCATTGCGAAATAACCGTTGATATCCGTCGCGAATGTGCTTGCACACGGTGTGTGACCCCGTAACACCGAATGTCGCTTGTGGAAGCTGATGAGGAAGGATGCCATGGCGAGCAACCAAGATTTGCAGCGCTTGCTCGATGAGCTGGGGCGTTTGCCGGGCATCGGTCCCAAGAGTGCCCAGCGCATCGCCTACCACCTGCTCGAAGCCGACGCCGAGGAGGCGCGCCGTTTGGCGCAGGCCATCCTCGATGTGAAAGAGCACGTGCACTTCTGCAGCCGTTGCTTTAACTACGCTACGGCCGACGAGTGCCCCATCTGCATGGACAGCATGCGCGATCGCACACGCATCTGCGTGGTTGGCGAGCCGCGTGATGTGACCGCCATCGAGCGCACGGGCAGCTACCACGGCTTGTATCACGTGCTCGGCGGCGTGATCAGCCCTATGGACAAGATTGGTCCGGAGCAGCTGCATATTCGCGAGCTGCTTATGCGCCTGGGCGAGGAAGACATTCAAGAGGTCATCATCGCTACGAACCCCAACATCGAGGGCGAGACCACCGCGAGCTACCTCGCACGCACCATCAAGCCGCTGGGCGTGACGGTGAGCCGTTTGGCGAGCGGCCTGCCCGTGGGCGGCGACCTTGAATACGCGGACGAGTTGACCCTCGGCCGCGCCATCGAAGCCCGCCGCGCGCTCTGAGGCACTCCGCCTTGCCACTCATTCGTCGGCCGCCGCGCGCAAGGCGTGCTCACTCCTCGTCCGTGGCAATTCAGAGCACCTCAGATCGTGATTTCATGCACGGCGCTTTTCCATCGCTGCATATTTGGAGTTACGTTCTGCTCACCGTTTCAGATTTGGAGTTAAGGGCAACGAGCGCTGCAGATCAGGAGTTATCGGCCTCTGTAGGTGGCCTTAACTCCATATATGCCGCGCTCGCTATGCATAACTCCAGATTTGCTGCACTCGGAGGGCGAGCCGGTGACGGTAACTCCAATTTTGCCGCGCTCGGTGAATCTCGGCCCCGTGTAACTCCAAATCGGCGACGCTGAGCGGGAGAAAACTTCAGATATGCGACGCTGGGCAAAATCGCTCATAACTTGTGGCTGTTATACGGTACATGCGTTGATGATGATTGTCGTGTGCTAGCTCACCAGTTCCGCGACGGTTACTCCAAGTCCATCGGCTATTTTGCAGAGGTTGTCGTAGCCAATGCTGATGGCGCCCGATTCAACGGCAGAAAGATATGGCTGACTGATGCCAATCATAAGCGCGAAAGAGCGCTGCGAAATGCTTTGTTGTTCGCGCTCGGCTCTTATGCGTTCGCCGAGCCTGCGGCGGCGTTGGTCAGTATTCATAGCGCCAGAATATGAACGCATGCTCGCGCTATGATATGATATTTAGTATCAATCGATGAAAGAGCCAAAGGAATGCTGATGCGGCAGTCCGTGGTAATGCGTGCACTAAGGGGGAGTACGCGATGAAGTGCCCTTTTTGCGAGACAGAAATACTCGATGACACAAATTATTGCTACAACTGTGGGGCACCTATCGGCGAGAAAAGATTTAGAGACGAGAGTTCGGATTCGCGGAGAGTCAAGAACGACGGGCAGGAAGCGGAGCTTGCTGACGAGGTCAACCAAGACGAGCATGGGGATGCGCTAAAGCAAGATAACGATGCTGGCGCTATAAATAATTCCATACCTAGCGATTGTTCCAATAAATTGGACAGCGAAATAAAGGAAAGGGCGGTAAAGGGAATGCCGGGGGCTCGTGTAGCCAGGTCTCGCCCCATCCTTGTCGTCGAAATTGTAGTCGCCATTTTGGTTCTGTGCGGTGGCGGGTTCTTGGCTTGGTCGTACTTTGGGAATAGCGGCCTTGATGCGACAGAGGTTGCGCTCAATCTTGCGGATGTTCAAGACCAGGCATTTAGGACATACCTGAGCGAGTCGTTTGATGCCAATGGCGACGGTGCTCTCTCGAAAAGAGAAGCCGAAGCCGTGACGAGTATCGGCTCTGTTAGCGAACCGCTCGAGAAGGGCAATGGACTTACTGGGCTGGAAATCGGCAGTCTCCAAGGTATTGAGGTTTTCAACAATCTCGAGACGCTGGTCTGTTCCGACAACGCATTAGCATCCCTCGACCTTTCAAAAAACGATAAGCTTGCCCACTTGGTTTGCACGAACAACGGCATTCAGGATCTCGTGCTACCTGCTTCTGGGTCGCTCGTTTCGCTCTGGGCGGAAGGCAATAGGTTACAGAGCGTTGATTTGGCTGCCCAGAGTGGATTGAGTGACATAAAACTTGATGCAGGGGTTCACGTAATCGGAAATAGCATTCAGTTGGACGAGGAGCAGAGGACCCGTCTCGAAGACCTCGCGCTCTCGTACTCCTATGGTACGGCGGAGCAAGTTTCTGCCGATGCTCCGCTCCCGACATCGATGCTCGAAGAGCCATTTACTGATGGCAGAACTGACAACCGAATAGTGGAGTTGTTGGTGCATCCAGAGATTGCCCCAGAGCGTGGGCTCATCACGTCGGCAGCGTATGGAATCGTACCTCAGGAGGTAGCCCCCGGATTATTATGGGTTTCCCCCGAATCTGGCCGAGAAGTGCTTGAGTCGGTTTATGGGGAAGAGTTGTCAGACACGAGCTACCTAGAAAGCTCTTCGAGCAGGTATACGAGTTTTTACGCTAACGACGGATGGCATTCGCCTTGGATATCCATTCCTCTCACAGCCGATCTCGAAAGTTCCGGCTGGCAACAATTCGGCTCATTTGTTTCGTTTGACATCACGGTTACATACCAAAATGAGAGCGGTGTGGCGTATTGGACGTATAGAATTATCGCAAGGAAAAGCGATGACGCCATCTTTGGGTACAGCCTTGCGGACTTCAGTCTTGTCGAACAGTCGTATGGGGAAGATGGCACAGATTCCGGAAGGTCATTTGATATAACGGCTACTATTGGGTCGAGCGATCAAAATAATGATGAAATGGTCGACTCAATTACCGAGTGGGCGCAGGGCGCGGAAAGCTCTTCTTCGGCTGGGCGGGACGATAACGGTAGTTACGGCTCAAATGACACCTCGGAGACTTGGCCTGAATTCGATAGCCTGCTTGGTACATGGAGGGGCCAATTTGTCGAGACTGAGCACAATGGTGTATCGGGCCAGGCGGAGTGCTATGGCGGAAAGAACAATCCGGTAACCATTACTTTTAAATCGGTTGACGAGAGCGCTGGAACGGCTGTTGTTGATATGAAAGTGCTGATACACAGTCATCAGTCTCTCGAAAATGCCACCGAATCCACCGATGGCGACCACTACCTTGAGATTAACGATCAACTTATCTCAATCAGAAAAAACAGCAATGCAACGTATCAAATCTATGAAGGAAAGGACCTCGGTTTTTTCACTGTCAGCATATGCCTGAATCAAGATGGCGAGTTTCTGGTTGAGGTGTATACGGAGGCAAAGGTTGCAAAGCCGCTTGTAGCGTGGAGGCGCGACACTTTCTCGATGGTCAAACAATAGGTTGAAGCGCTGGGCAGGCGCGCTGGAAAGTGCTTTGCTGCCGGAAGGTCGACGGGCCGTTGCCTATCGATCTCGCGGACGGCGGCAGAGGTGGTAGTTAGGAGGCGGCATGAAATGTCCAAAATGCGGGCTTGATGTTGCGGAGAATACGGTGTACTGCCCTCATGATGGAACGAGAGTTTCTCCTCATAGCGAGACGCCGATTGATGTGATGCAAGATAACAGGCATGACATTTCAGCACAGGAAAAGGGCGGACGGGGAGCACGCGCGATCATCCTAGCCCTTGCGGCGGTTGTTGCGCTCATAGCGGTTGGCGTAGGAGCTAATAACGCGGTGCTTGACAGCCGGCCGCCAGCCCGTGCATACATCACCAATATGCCGGGTCGTTCGTCGGAATCCTATGCAAGCTCCGGTGGTGCAATCGACAAAATGATGATGGAAACAACCGAAAGCGCCTTTGGAGAATCGGAAACTGTTCAAATCAGTGACGACTTTGTTAGCAATGCGGCCACAAGTCTTGGCGTACCTATGAATTCCGAGTACAGCTACTCAATGAGCGACGCTTGGTATGCGAGTGAATTCGATGCATATGTTGTGCCTATTGAGTTTATGTATAACGGTCAGACGATAGCGTCGGCGGACTGCGATTTGGAAGGCCATCCGGTGCGCAACATTAATCCAAATAGAGCTGAAAGCTAGTTGGTGACAACAATCGATCATTCTGAAACGAATGATTTCAAGGGAGGATTATGTATTGTCCAAATTGTGGCAAAGAAGCGAGGCAGGGAGCTCGGTACTGCGCCTATTGCAGAACAAAGATACGCGAAGATGGAGATCGGAAGACCGGGCAAAGGTCAAAGCTCCCTATCATTTTTAGGGTCGCCCTTATAGTCCTGTTTGTTCTGGCTCCATGGTTTGATGTGAGCTACATAATCGGAAGCTCCGGCGTTAATCTCGTGAGTATTACATTCATTTTGTCGCGGCTTTCATCGTCGGTATCTAATCTTGCGGCGATGTCTGGAACGAGCACGAGTGCCGTATCTGGTTTAGCGGCCATCTCGATTCTCTCGCTCGCACTCGCTGCTGTGCCTGTCGTGTGCATGGCTATTGAGATATATAAATACAGGGAACCTGAGGCTTCGGTTGCAGTCGGTCCTTACTGCGCTCTTGGCGCGTTGCTGATTGGAGCACTTCTCGTTTCTGGCCTCAATGCATCGATTAACAATGCTCTGGGTGATGCGATGGGTGGCACATATAGCTATGACATAGTTTCGCTGGGGCTTGGATGGTGGTTCACGCTGATTGTCGTGGGACTAACAATCTGGTTTGATCACAAGGTACGTGGAGAAGAGCCTGCTGAGTAGCCGCTGCATTGCTGTGGTGCCGGATGAAGACGCAACGCAATTATATGATACCGAGGTGAACGATGTCTCAAAATGAATTGGCAAGCGAGTTTGAGCAAAAAATCAAAGATGCAAGAAAACAGAAACGCCGGGCGCTCCTTGCCTTGGGCGAAGCCGTATTTACCACGATTCCTCATGAGGAGCTGCAACAGAGGTGTCCAAAGGAATTTCTGGCAGCCATTGCGGCTGTTGAAGCAGAGAAGTCCGAACGGGCACGAATCGAGCGTCTTAAGAGAGGCGAGGTAGAGAGAGCTCGTACAAGTAAAGAGATGGTCAATGGCGGATGCGCAACATCGCGTTTTTGTCCTATCTGTGGCTGGGAAATATTGCCCGGGGAGAAGTACTGTTCGCGGTGCGGGGCGGATGCCGCAGAGTTATTTGGAGGTACGGCGCAGTGCCCACGCTGCTCTATGGAAGTAGAGGCATCGATGAAGTTTTGTCCCCATTGTGGTCAGGATCTCGCTGGAGCTTGATCCTCTTCGGCAAGCTTGCTGAGTCATCACATTTCGGTGCGTGCGGTATGGTTTTGCGATAAAGGCCAGGTGGATGTCATGCAGTGCCCAAAATGCGGCCATAGCATTGTGAAAAAAAGCTCATATTGTCCAAGATGCGGTGCGAAGCTCGTGCAAAGCGGTGTTACCGACGGGCGAGAAGTTGACTGGGAAGCGACAAAGATTGCCTCCGTGGAATGGACAATTGTAACTATTCTGCTGGGGATTATTCCCATGGTTCAGGCAGGCGGTTATGCATTCTTTGCTTCGCCACGCCAGTTTTCGCTACTTCAGACGCACGGTCTTTACGAATTGGTTGGGGGGTTTGAGGGGTTAGCCGGAGATGCTGTTAGCAGTGAATTGTCGAGCCCAATAAGTATGTTGAACTGGCTGCTCTTCTTATGGGTGGTTGCTGTGGTTCTCAATGTATGGGGGACCTACCGCGCGCTTGGGATGCGTGAGTCTATTGTGACCGGGATTGCGCGGCGCCTTAGCATGCTCTTCGCGCTTGCATATTTCCTTTTTGCGCGCGGAGACTATTCATTACTTGGCCTGACTGTTACGTCTTTGGCACAGATGGGTTCCGTCGTTGCGCTTTGCTTGGTGCTGTGCTCATGGGCCCTTAGCGCGTGGAACGCGATAAGGGGCTTTCTTGTTGCCTTTATTCGCGCATCCCGATAGCGATACAGTGGAATGAGTTTTTTGCATTCTGCAAGCTATCGTGTCTGCATGCGGCCCCGCCCACGGCCCATCAGCCCGCTCGCAACCGCCCCCTCCAATTCACCTCACCTATTCAGATTCACGATTACGGTCGCGCCGAACGCGGTACAATAACGACGCATGTGGATTTTCGCCAGCAGACGGCTTCCCCTCATCGCCGAAGCCCGACGCACGCGGCCGCGCCAATTGCGCAGACACGGCCTAGTACCAGCGATTTTCCAAGAAATGCGGAAAAGCCCCGGTGCACACGGGTGCCGGGAACCTGTATACCTATGAGAGGAGAGGGTATATGGCGCGCAAGTTCAAGTCCATGGACGGCAACGAGGCCGCCGCATACGTATCGTATGCGTTCACCGAAGTTGCGGGGATTTACCCCATCACGCCGTCCAGCCCCATGGCCGACCATGTCGACCAGTGGGCAGCCCAGGGGATGAAGAACATCTTCGGAACCCCGGTGAAGGTCATCGAGATGGAGTCCGAGGCGGGCGCCGCGGGCACCGTCCACGGCTCGCTCTGCGCCGGTGCGCTGACCACCACCTACACGGCTTCCCAGGGCCTGCTGCTCATGATCCCGAACATGTACAAGATCGCTGGCGAGCACCTGCCGGGCGTGTTCCACGTCTCCGCGCGTACGGTTGCCTCCCACGCGCTCAACATCTTCGGCGATCACTCCGACGTGATGGCCTGCCGCCAGACCGGCTTCGCCATGCTCGCCGAGACCAACGTCCAGGAGGTCATGGACCTCGCCGCCGTGGCGCACCTTTCCGCCATCAAGGGCCGCGTGCCGTTCCTGAACTTCTTCGACGGCTTCCGCACCTCGCATGAGATCCAGAAGGTCGCCGTGTGGGACTTCGACGATCTGGCCGAGATGTGCGACATGGACGCCGTCCAGGCGTTCCGCGACCACGCCCTCAACCCGGAGCACCCGCACAACCGCGGCACCCACGAGGACGGCGACGTCTTCTTCCAGCATCGTGAGGCCTGCAACACGACCTACGACGAGCTGCCCGCGGTGGTCGAGGACTACATGAACCAGGTGAACGAGAAGCTCGGCACCAACTATCACCTCTTCGACTACTATGGCGCGCCGGATGCGGACCGCGTCGTGGTCTGCATGGGCTCCTTCTGCGATACCCTCGAGGAGGTCATCGACTACCTCAACGCCCATGGCGAGAAGGTCGGCCTGGTCAAGGTCCGCCTGTATCGTCCGTGGTCCATCGAGCACTTCATCGCTGCGCTGCCCGAGACCGTCAAGAAGATCGCCGTGCTCGACCGCACCAAGGAGGCCGGTTCCATCGGCGAGCCGCTCTACGAGGACGTCGTCTCTGCGCTCTATGAGTCCGGCAAGACCGGCATCAAGGTTGTCGGCGGCCGCTACGGCCTCGGCTCCAAGGACGAGCCGCCCGCGGCTGCGTTCTCGGTCTACGAGGAGCTCAAGGCCGACGAGCCCAAGCGCGAGTTCACCATCGGCATCGTCGACGATGTCACCAACCTCTCCCTCCCCATGGACGCCGACGCGCCCAACACCGCGGCCGAGGGTACCATCGAGTGCAAGTTCTGGGGCCTTGGCGGTGACGGTACCGTGGGCGCCAACAAGAACTCGATCAAGATCATCGGCGACCACACCGACAAGTACGTTCAGGCCTACTTCCAGTACGACTCCAAGAAGACGGGCGGCGTGACCATCAGCCACCTGCGCTTCGGCGATCAGCCCATCAAGAGCCCGTACTACATCACCAAGGCCGACTTCGTGGCGTGCCACAACCCCAGCTACATCACGAAGCACTTCAAGATCGCCCAGGGTGTGAAGCCCGGCGGTACGCTCATGATCAACTGCCAGTGGGACTTCGACGAGCTCTCGAAGCACCTCTCTGCGGCTGAGAAGCGCTACATCGCCAAGAACAACGTGCAGCTCTACACCATCAACGCCATCGACCTGGCGGTTCAGGTGGGCATGGGCAAGCGCACCAACACCATCCTCCAGTCCGCGTTCTTCACGCTCGCCGGCGTGCTCCCGCAGGAGGATGCCATCAAGTACATGAAGGATGCTGCCGAGAAGTCCTACGCCAAGAAGGGCCAGGACGTCGTCGAGGCTAACTGGAAGGCCATCGATGCCGGCGCCACCGCCTTCGTGAAGCATGAGGTTCCCGCCGAGTGGGCCGACGCCGCCGACGAGGCTCCCGCCGCCGAGCTCAAGGGCCGTCCCGAGCTCGTCAAGCAGGTCAAGAACATCATGGAGCCCATCAACCGCATGGAGGGCGACGAGCTCCCCGTCTCCGCGTTTGTCGATCACGCCGACGGCCAGTTCGAGCAGGGCGCCTCTGCGTACGAGAAGCGTGGCGTCGCCGTCATGGTGCCGCATTGGGACGCCGACAAGTGCATCCAGTGCAACCAGTGCTCGTATGTGTGCCCTCACGCCACGATCCGCCCGTTCGGCCTGACCGAGGAAGAGATCGCGAACGCGCCCGAGGGCATGCGCACGCTCGACATCAAGATGCCGAAGGACACCGGCCTCAAGTTCACCATGGCCATCAGTCCGCTCGACTGCATGGGCTGCACCAACTGCGCCAAGGTCTGCCCGAAGGGCGCCCTCACCATGGTGCCGCAGGAGCAGGAGCTCGAGGAGCAGAAGACCTTCGATTACTGCGTGGCCGAGGTCTCGCCGAAGCCCGTGCTCGAGGCTGCAAACGTCAAGGGCAGCCAGTTCAAGCAGCCGCTGCTTGAGTTCTCCGGCTCCTGCGCCGGCTGCGCCGAGACCGCCTATGCGCGTCTCGTCACCCAGGTCTGCGGCGACCGCATGTTCATCTCCAACGCTACCGGCTGCTCCTCCATTTGGGGCAACCCGGCTGGCCGTTCGCCGTACACGGTCAACAAGGACGGTCATGGTCCGGCGTGGAACAACAGCCTCTTTGAGGATAACGCCGAGCACGGCCTGGGCATGGCGCTCGGTTACGAGGCTGTCCAGAACAAGCTCGTGGTGCTGACCGAGGAGCTCATCGCTGCCGAGGGTACGCCCGAGGACGTGAAGGCTGCCGGTAAGGCTTGGATCGACGCCCGCAAGGACGCCGAGGCATCCAAGACCGCTGCTGCTGCCTACATCGCGGCCCTCGAGGCTTGCGGTTGCGACAAGGCCAAGGCGATCCTCGCCGACAAGTCCTTCCTCACCAAGAAGAGCTTCTGGATCTTCGGTGGCGACGGCTGGGCGTATGACATCGGCTTCGGCGGCCTCGATCACGTGCTCGCCAGCAACAACGACGTCAACGTCTTCGTGTTCGACACCGAGGTCTACTCCAACACCGGTGGCCAGGCCTCTAAGGCTTCGAACCTCGGCCAGGTGGCCCAGTTCGACGCGGCCGGCAAGACCACCAAGAAGAAGAGCCTTGCCGAGATCGCGATGAGCTATGGCTATGTGTACGTGGCCCAGGTCGCCATGGGCGCCAACCCCGCTCAGACGCTCAAGGCCATCCAGGAGGCCGAGGCCTACGACGGCCCGTCCCTCATCATCGGCTACAGCCCCTGCGAGATGCACTCCATCAAGAAGGGTGGCATGCAGAACTGCCAGGCCGAGATGAAGAAGGCCGTGGAGTGCGGCTACTGGAACCTCTTCCGCTTCAACCCCGCCGCCGAGGTGGGCAAGAAGTTCACCCTCGACTCCAAGGAGCCGAAGGGCGGTTATCAGGAGTTCCTGATGAATGAGGCCCGCTATGCTTCGCTCACCCGTTCGTTCCCCGAGCGCGCCGAGGTGCTCTTCAAGGAGAACGAGGAGGCCGCAATGGCCCGCTATCAGCACCTGCTGAAGCTCAAGGATGTCTACGCTGAGGTCTAAGGCCTGAGTCCTAGCTCCTTATAGGAGGCCCCGGGGGATTCCCTCGGGGCCTCCTTTCGTTTGGATGAATCGCGCATACCGGGTGTCTGCGATTCATCAAGGGCTTCGGACATGTTTCCGGGGCCCTTTCTCTTCTTGTGCGCGGCGGGTATTCAGAAGGCTCTGCGCCGGCGTAGCGTGATGCGTTGTTGGGTACAACTGACGTGACTGCGCACTGCACGCGCGCTGAGCGAAGGGGAGACACATGGCAGAGATCGAAGAAAAAATGGTCGATAGCTCAACTACGGACAACCTGGAAGATGCTTATGCGGACGCGATGCCAGAGGAGGTGCCCGCTGCCGAAGACGGCGGTCATCTGGTTCCCGGCGACGAAGGAGAGCACGACGCCGAGCTGCATGAGCAAATTTTGACGCAAGAGACCATGTGGAGCGGTAAGATCTTCGATGTCGAGCGCATGGAGGTCAAGCTTCCGAACGGGCGCTGCTCCGTGCGCGACGTGGTGCGTCATTGCGGGGCCGTAGCCATCGTTGCCCTCACGGAGAACGGAAAGATCGCGCTCGTGCGCCAGTATCGCACGGCGCTCGACCGCGTGACGGTGGAGATTCCCGCGGGCAAGATGGACCCCGGCGAGGAGCCGCTCGACTGCGCGAAGCGCGAGCTCAAGGAGGAGACCGGCTTTGTGGCGGGGCGCATCGCCTACCTCACCACCATCGCCACCTCGGGTGGATTTACCGACGAGCTCATCCATATCTACCTTGCTACCCAGCTTTCGTTTGAGGGGGCCCAGCCCGACGAGGACGAATTCCTGAACGTCGAGCTGGTCGATGTGCAGGAGCTCGTGGATGCCGTGCTCGATGGCAAAATCGAGGATGCTAAAACGGTGGTGGGCGCGCTTGCCTGCGATGTCATGGCGCATCGGCTTGCTGCGGACGATGCCATGCAGGGAGACGAGGGCTCCGCTGCGTGACGCCGGAGGAAGCCGCGTCGAGTAAACCCGATTTCTGAGGGCCGTGTCCAATAGGCGCGGCCCTTATGCTCGCAATACCGCAGGTATTGATGGGTGTTTGATTGCCCCCTTGGTGCGGGAGTCTGAAAAACTGGGATTATTTGACGGCACGTGCCTGTCTGCCCGAGCAGGCTAGGAATGCGGGCCGTTCTACGCCGTGCGCGGTACGCGGTCGCGCATGCGTCGAGCTATCTCGCAGATGCCCTTGAGGGTGAGCTGTCCGTCGACAACATCGAATACGTTGGTTGAATCCGCCACGATGCTCGCAAGCCCTCCGGTCGCGATGACGCGGGCTTCGGACGCCTCCAGCTCGGCCCGGATACGGCCAACAAGCCCCTCAACCATAGCAGCCGTTCCGAGCACGGCGCCGCTCTGCACGGCCTCCTCGGTGGTGCGGCCGATGGCGTGGGGCGGCGTCTCCAGCGGGATGCTTGCGATTCGGGCGGCTCGGGCAACGAGGGCGTCCATCGAGATACGCAGTCCCGGGGCGATTGCACCGCCGATGTAGTAACCGTCGGAATCGACCACGTCGATATTGGTCGCCGTGCCAAAGTCGACCACGATCGACGGCGCTCCGTAGAGCTTTTCGGCGGCCACGGCGTTGGCGATACGGTCGGCGCCCACCTCCTCGGGATGTGGCGCGTGGATGCATGTAACGGCGGCGGTGTCCGCTCCCACGGCGATGCTTCTCGCCGCGATGCGCTGGGCGAAGGCGCGCCATTCGCGGGTGAGCTGCGGGACCACGCCAGCGAAGGCGATCTCGTCTACGCATTCAAGGGTAAGGCCGTACATGCGCAGGTAGCCGAGAAGACGAACATGGATTTCGTCCGCAGTGAACGTGCGGTCGGTTGGCATGCGCCAAGAGCGTACGAGCTCGTCGGCGTCGAAGAGGCCGAGCGCCGTTTGCGTGTTTCCCATATCTATGGCGAGGAGCATGGGCCTCCCTACGGTCGTTTCGTCACGAACTTGGAGCTTGGTGACAGTATGCGTTGCGCCATCATTGTATACCAAGGCTCCGCCTGCCATTAAAGCGTTTCAAAGAGTTGCTATACTGGGATACCATGCCGAAATCGGCAATACACGATGTGGAAAAGTAACGGGAGCAAGATGGCGCGAGTTAACATCAGCGACGTGGCGCGCGAGGCGGGCGTCTCGCTGGGAACGGTATCGAATGCGATCAACCACCCAGAGCGCGTGCGCCCCGAGACGCGTCGGCTGATCGAAGAGGCCATCGAGCGCCTGGGCTACCTTCCCAACCAAAGCGCGCGCCTGCTGGCCGGGGGGTCCAACGCGATGATCGGGCTCGTCTTGCCGCGCCTCAACCATGGTTGCAGCGTCCAGATAGCAAGCGGTGCCCGCAACGAAGCCGAGCGCGCGGGCCTCGATCTTGTCATCATGAATTCAAACGAAAACGCAGAGGTGGAAAGGCGCTATCTGCGGTTTTGTACTGGTATGCAGCTTGCTGGCGTGCTGGTTCAGCCGTCGACGTATCGGGTGTCTCCACCCCAGCATGCGCCTTCGGTGCCGGTGGTGTACCTAGGTGCCCTGGGTGCGCCGCGCGAGGTGCTCTCGGTCTCGGCGGACTATCGGGCTCAGGGACGCTTGATTGCAGAGCACGTCGTCGCGTGTGGGGCGCGCAGGGTTGCCGTGATCGGATCTGCTTCGCTGCCGCCGCTTGCCGAGCGTCTTGCGGGCATTCAATCCGTTGGTGCCGAGCATCCTGAATGCTCGTTCGAAGTGCTTGATGAGGGAAGCCGTTGCGGATCTACTGATGGTGCCCGGTTGGGGGAGAAGCTTGCGAAGCGTGCGAGCCGCGAGCGGCCGGATGCGATCATAGGCCTGGCAGATGCTATCGCGGTGGGGGCCATCCAGGGTGTCCAGGCGGCAGGGTGCGATGTGCCGGGCGACATCATGGTAGCAGGGTGCGATGGAAATCCCCTTGCCTGGGGAGGGGCGGTGCCGCTGACCACCTGTTCGCCTGCTGGATACGAGATTGGCCGCAAAGGGGTCCAAATGCTCGTGGGCCAAATCGCGGCTATTGAAGAGAAGAATGGCCGGAGCGGCGCAGGCGGGGCCCAGGGCAGCGTGATCGGCATCCGGAATGGCGGGGGGAGTGCCCGCGGTGCGGCCGAAGTCCACGGCACAGGTGGCGCCCGGGGAGTGAGTGGCATCCAGGGTGTGGGTGGTACCCGCGGCACGGAGGGTGCGCGGGGCACCCAAGGTTCGGGCGGCGTTCCCAGCGCAGGTGCCATCCGGAACGGCACAAGCCGGGTTGCGGTGAGGCCTTCTGCCGTGCTGCGCGGCGAGGCCACGCATGAGCTCGTTCGGCCCTTTTTGCTGGAGCGAGCGAGCACGGTCGGGCAGGGGGCGGCGCATAGGTCGGAGCTTCCCGGGCTCGGAGCGGTCCGCGCGTTTGCCGAGCTCGACATGGGCTCGTATCTTTAGTGGCTTTTGCCGGTCCGGCGTTACGCAATCTCCTCGTTGCGCAGTCTAATCGCGCCCGCGAGCTCATCGAGCGAGCCGAGCACATTGACGCACATCGAGCGAATCTCGGGTGTGGGCTCAATCGTATCCGGCACCAAGAAAACCGACATGCCAGCTGCGGCTCCCGCGCGAACCCCGTTGGGGGAGTCCTCGACGACTGCGCACTCCTCGGGCCGCATGCCGAGGCGTTCGGCAGCGAGCAGGTAGATATCGGGGGCCGGTTTGCCGTGCTCAATCTCATCGCCACAGGTGATGCTGTCAAAATACGCCTGCATGCCGAACGGTTCGAGCTCACGCTCCGCAACCGGACGATACGACGAAGTGGCGAGTCCCAGCGCGAAGCCATGATCCTTGAGCACGGAGAGCGCCTTCGCGGCAAAGGGCTTGGCTGCAAGCTCGTTTTCCATGAGCTCTTCTTTGATGCTACGATGGAGCGAAAAGAGCTCCTGGGCAGTTGCTTCGGTAATTCCCAGGTGGTCGACGAGCATGTTGGTAACGGCATCGGCCGTGCGTCCTACGAAGCTTCTGATCAGCTCTTCGCCCACATCGAGACCCAGGCGCTCGCCAGATGCCAGCCATGCGCGCGCACTGAGCAGCTCGGTGTCAACGAGGGTGCCGTCAAGATCGAAAAGCACCGCTTTAATCATAGAGGTTCCCTTCATGAAGGTTCATGCTCCGTCGCTGCGAATGTTTGGCTGGGCCAGCGGCGGCAGCGCGAGCGTGCTGCTACGGTCGTGTGGCGGGTCAGCAACGATTGCATGGGCGAGCCGATGTGACGGGCCGACGGACCGTCGACGAGATGACCACATTATTGTGCCAGAGCCTGCCTGCGATGGGTACAAGAGGGACCGGAAACCGCGAAGAAGTCGGAGGATGCTGTGGAACGCGAAACGCGGGAAAAGTTACAGGCGCTCGAAGAGCTGCTTGATTCTTGGAAATCGATTGCCGTCGGATATTCCGGGGGTGTCGACAGCACCTTTTTGGCTGCGGTTTGCGCGCGAGCGGTGCCGAGCCGAGCGGTGCTCATGCATATCGAGACTCCGTTTTCGGCAACGCCTGAGCTGGTGTCGGTTGAGCGGGCTGCAGGATCTGGTCAGTCGGCGTTCGGGCTACCGCTCATCTCGGTTCCCCTCGATCCCTTCTCTTTGGAAAACGTTGTTCGAAACGACGAGAACCGCTGCTATTACTGTAAGCGGGCTGGTTTTTCGGCAATCTTGGCCGAGGCGCAGGCGCGCGGCATCGAGGTAGTCGTGGATGGTAGCAACGCGGACGATGCGGGCGATTATCGGCCTGGCATGCGCGCCCTCGAGGAGCTTGGGGTGCGTTCCCCGCTTCTAGAGACTGGCTGGCACAAGGATGAGGAACGTGCGTTGCTACGTGAATGGGGCATCCCGGTGTGGGACATGCCGGCCGGCGCATGCTTGGCGACGCGCATCCCGTGCGGCGAGCCGCTTACGGAGCGGAAGCTCGCCGCCGTGCGCGCTTGCGAGGACTACCTGCATGAGCTTGGGCTTCATCAGGTTCGGGCGCGCTTGATTGAGGGATCCTTGCAGGTTGAGGCTTCGTCCGAGGATTTGCGCGTGCTTGCATCGGTGGGAGCTCCCGCAGATGCCAGTGGCGGAGCGAGTGTGCCGCACGAGAAGGGCGCATGGCATGGGGAAGATGCGCCGAGCGAGGAGGGCACGCGGCGCGTTGCGCTTCCAAAGGAGATGCGCGCCCATCTTGCAGGCTGTGTTGACGGCGAAGTGAACCCTTACGTTGTGCTTTACAGCAAAGGGGGCATGAACAGGTGAGCCGCTCTCGAATCTTGATGAATAGGACGCGACATAAACGCAGGTAACAAAATTCCGAAATGTATAGAAAAGTATGCTTCAGCTAATTAGCGTGATTTGGGTAGTCAAATTTGCGCTAAGTCAGTCTTTTTATCTGGGAAACGGTGGTCAATATTCGTGGCCGTCCAGGTAGTGCGGGGTTCGAGAGGCCGTCTACCTGCACAATGGTAAAAACGCACCCTTGAATTCCAGTATACATGACCGATTTAGCGCAAATTTGGATACTGGACTGTGGGGCGGCCATGTTTTGGGCTTTGGGGCGCATGCGCCGGCCCGGATGGATGCCCGTGCGCGGCATCAACGGGCCCCGTGGCGGAAATCGGGCTGCGACGGCTCTCGATAGAAGCTAAGCCTGTTGGCAAATCCAAACGCTTACCGCAAGTATTTCGCATTGGTATTTCGCATGAGCGAGATAAAAAAGCAGTTCAAAGCATGTTAGATACTTTGAACTGCACGTATCGCATGGCTGGGGCAGAGGGATTCGAACCCCCGTAACCGGCACCAAAAACCGGGGTCCTGCCGCTGGACGATGCCCCAAAGCATAGCCGACGCTCCAAAGGCGCGCTCGGCCCACTCAGTGTACCTAATCGCTCAGCGCATCGCAAACGCCGTCGAGCAGTTGCACGGCAAGCGCCTGCGCATCGCTTGAGGTGAACGATCCGTATCTCGTGATTCCCGTAAGCTCAAATCGAATGAGCGTTGGCCGCGTGGTGGAAGCGGCGAGTGCGGTACGAATGCGCCGCGATACATTGGGGCAGTCTGCCAGCACGATGGTCGCGCGCGGTGCGGCATCTTCGGGAAGCTCCGAGTTCGCGAGCTCGAAAATCATATCGACGTCGTCGGGCGCTTCGCTGTCGCACAGCTGCATGCCGCTGCCGTCCGTCGTCGCAGTGGCGATGTTCCACATGCGCGACGCGACGTTGCGCGCGATGGGATCCACGCCCATGACGGCGATTCGGTTGCGCTCGAGCACGCTCGCTGCGCGCGCGAAACCGGTGCGCTCCTCGGCGTCCACGACGGGCGGTTTGCCCTCCCACACGTGGCGCAGCCGGTGAATGTAGTTGAAGGTGTCCTGGAAGGCCATGCCGTCGGCAAAGAGCCCTACGTTCTCCTGGAATTGCTGGAGGGCCGCCTCGGTGTGCGGGCCGAACGAGCCGTCTGCGCGCCCGCACGAGAAGCCCAGGGTGTTGAGCGCGTGCTGGAGCTCCATAACATCGGCTCCATGGAAGTTGGGCAGGCGCAGGTAGAGGGTGCGGTCGCCGAGCGCGTACGAGGCGTCGACGAGGGCGCTCCAGCACGCGGTGTCCACGGTATCTCCCGCATCGAGTTGCATGTTCGCGCGGAACTCCTGAACCGCTTTTGCGGTGGCGGGGCCGAACTCCTGAGCCTCAAGCTCTGTGGCATCGATGGTGTAGCCCAAGCGGGTGAGGCGCGCCTGCACGTCTTCGACGGCCGGTCCCTGCATGCCCGAGGTGATTGCTTCCATGCTGCTTCTTTCTATATGCTTGCCCTGCGCCGGCGCTGCGGCGTGGTTTCGTTGGTTCATCTTCTTTGTATAGTCTATCAAGTTGCGCGCATCGCTGCCCGCGAGCGTGCTTCCGCCTGAAAAACATCGGAATGGTAGATGGATTGTCGACATTTACTTGGCATGATGATAGCGAATACTTTGGCAGGGCGGTGTCGCGCCAGGGATGTATTGGGTCCGACATGGGGTTGATGGGAATGGGGCCAGAGCAGCGACTGCTTATCGTGGACGATGAGCTTTCGATCGTGCAGATGCTTGAGGAGTTCTTCCGCATGGAAGGGTATGAAACCGTGCGCGCGCAAAACGCCGAGGAGGCGCTTCATGCGGTCAACCGCAGCTTGACGGAGGAGCACGCCGGGATCGACCTCGCCTTGCTCGACGTGAACATGCCCGGCATGGACGGGTTCGAGCTCTGCCTCCGTATTCGCGAGCACCTTAGCTGCCCGATCATTTTCCTTACGGCGCGCGTGGAGGACGTCGACCAGCTCGACGGGTTCGCTGCCGGCGCCGACGATTACGTGCTCAAGCCGTTCTCGCTCGAGGTGCTGGGCGGCCGCGTGCGCGCGCATCTGGCGCGTGAGGCGCGGCGCGGCGCGTCGAGGCCGCAGAGCGTACGCATTTTCCATGACCTCACGATCGATTATGCAGAGCGTACGGTCGAGGTATCGGCCCGGGATGCTCGCATCTCGCTTGATCTAACGCGCACGGAGTTCGACATCATCGCGCTGCTGAGCAAGAACCCGGGGCGCGTGTATGACCGCGTGCACATCTACGAGCAGGTATGGGGGTGGGGTGCAACGGGCGACCCATCCATCGTGCGCGAACATGTTCGTCGAGTACGCAAGAAGTTTTCGGAGGCTGGAGTGGATGGCGAAGTCATCGAGACGGTGTGGGGCGTTGGCTATAGGTGGGCTGCGCGATGAGCGGAAAACAAGACGATAGGCTGCGGGAACAGTGCCATGCAGAGCAGGCGACGGCTTCTGCCGCCGGTGATTCGCAGCGCGGAGGCCGTCTTCGTCGCCTGTGCGACCGGCTGCGGGCTTGGTGGCGCAATCCCTCGATCATGCGGGCGTTTTTCGTGTATGCACTCGTGTGGCTCGTGGCGGCCAGCGCGGTGACGCTCATCGCTATCGACGCGCTCATGGAGGTGTACTACCGGGTGTCGGAGGAGCACCGGTCGGAGCATGTCGAGGTGAACGCGGGGCCGTACATCTACGACGCGCAGACCGATGAGCTGTTGCGAGCGACGCCCGTATACCTGCAGGATTTCTACGAGCAGGTCGTGTTCGTTGCGTTCACCAACTCGGCGCAGAACTATTCGTCCGCGGGTGTCGTGGCCGGAGGCTGGAATCGCGACATGCAGGTTGTGGACGCGACGATGGAGCTTCTTCGCAGCGATCCCTCGTACCGTGTGTCCGATTGGGGCGGAAACTATACCGAGGACGATTACCTTCAGACCGATGGCACTCCATACGATTCCGAGGCCACGGTGAGCGTGAGCGACCTTCCCGCGTACGACGCGCGAGAGCGTGCCGAGCGCTTGCAAACGGTTGAGGAGTTCGCGAACACGAATCTCGGCGAAGATGTCGTGCTCTCGAATGTCGCTTACTACGTGTCGCTCGACGAGGCGAGTTACCTCACCTGGATTGACTGGACGCTGCGGCTGGTGGCGGGCGTGGGGGTGCCCATCGTTGCCTTTGGAGGCCTTGCGGTGCTGCTGTTCCGCCGGTTTTATCGGCGTCACATCGGGGGCCCGCTTTCCGTGCTGGAGGCGGCGGCCGACCGCATTGCACGGCAGGACCTCGACTTTCAGATTGTCGCTGTGCGCGGGCGCGAGCTGGGGCGCCTCGGAGCGGCGATGGAGGGCATGCGGTCTTCGCTGCTCGCCACCCAGCGCGAGCTATGGCGCACGGCCGAGGACCGCAGGCGTCTTAACGCCGCGTTCGCCCACGATCTGCGCACGCCGGTGACGGTGCTCAAGGGAACGCTCGAAATGGCGCGCATAAAGGCCGACCGTGCGGGAAGTGGGGAGGACGTGCGCAAGACGCTCGACACGCTTTCCGGCCAAGCCGATCGCCTGGAATCTTACGCGCAGCTCATGAGCCGTGTTACCAAGCTGGAAGATCGCGAGGTCGTGCGGTCGGCATGCGCCCCATCCGATGTTGCCCGCGTTCTCGAGCGCCAGGCGGCGGGCTATGTCGCCACGCGCGGGAACGGCTGCAAGCTGCTCTTCTCGTTGGGCGACGGCATGCGCGCCGCCGGGGCGGGTGTCGAGCACGCTGCTGAGCCGGATGCCGGGGGTGCCGCCGGCGCGGGTGTCGAGCACGCCGCTGGGCCGGATGCCGAGCACGCCGCCGAGCCGTGCCCCGAGCTCCTCTCCATCGACATGCAGTTGGTTGAGGAGGTGCTGGGCAATCTGCTGGGTAATGCCTGCGACCATGCGCGATCGAAGGTGGCGGTGAGCGTTGATTTGCTGCAGCCCGAGCAGGGCTCGCTCGCTGCGGGAGCGCGCGGCGACGTGCGCCTGGGGCTTGTGGTCACGGACGATGGCCGCGGGTTCACGGCGGAGGCGCTGCACCACGGGTGCGATCCTTTCTACAGCGAGGCCAAATCGGCTGAGCATTTCGGCCTGGGGCTCAATATCGCGCGCACGCTCGCGCGCTTGCACGGTGGTGCAGTTGAGCTGGGAAATCTTGAGGGCGGCGGTGCCTGTGTGACGGCTACGTTCGCAGTGGATACGAACGAGGAGAACCGATGATGGAGCAGGTGGAGAATCGTGCGCCGGGCATCCCGCAGGCGCCTGGATCCGCTCGCGCGGCAGCGGGGTTTGAGGCGGGAGCCCCTGTGGCTCTTCGGCGCAAACGGGTCATCGCGATTGCGGTGCTGGTTGTTATGGGTGCGTTGCTCGGCATTGCCTGCTGGCGCTGCGTGCCCGGTGCCGTCGCGTGGCTCATGGATGCCCGAGCGGTGCGCGCCTTCGTGGACCAATGGGGCGTGCTGAGCCGCCTTGCGATGATCGGCATCAATATGATCCAGGTGGTGCTCGCGTTCCTTCCGGGTGAGCCCATCGAGCTCGCGAGCGGCTATGCCTTCGGTTTCTGGGAGGGCACGGCGCTTTGCCTGGTGGCGAGTGCGCTCGCAACAAGCCTGGTATACTGGGCCGTTCATCGCTGGGGTTGGCGCATCGTGGGGCTTTTCTTCGACCGCTCGATGCTCGACCGCTTCTCGTGGTTGCGTGACGAGCGCCGGCTCGAGCTCGCTATGTTCATCGTTTTCCTGATTCCGGGTACGCCCAAGGATTTCCTCACGTACTTCGCCGGTCTTACCCGAGCGCGGTTTCTTCCGGTCCTGCTCATCACCACGGTGGGTCGCATCCCCTCGATCGTCACGTCGACGGTTGCGGCATCGTCCTTTGGCTCGGGCAATTATCTGGTTACGGGCATCTCGCTGGCAGTCGCCGTGGTGCTAGCGCTTGCGGGCGTTCTCGTGAGCCGCCGTCTGCGCTAAGCATGAAACGCAGACACCCGGTGTTGACGCGTCTTGACGCGTCAAAGTGCAGGTCGCGGAAACTCGAGCGGTCCGTCTACTCAGAAATGAAACGAAACGCAGACACCGGGTGTGCACGATTTACTCAGAAATGAAACACAGACACCGGGTGTGCACGATTCATCCTCCGTCGCGTGAGCTATCGACCCCCACGCGACCCACGCGCTAGCTGAGGCGTTCGACAAAGAAATCGGCCATGGAAAGGAGCAGCTCGCGGCAGTCGTTTTCGAGCTCGATGCCAGAGAGCTCCTCCTTGGCGCGTTCGGTCAGGCGGAGGGCATAGTCGTGGGCAAAGGCGATCGAGCCCGTCTCGTCGAAGATTTTCACAGCGTGTTCGAGTAGGGCGGCGTCTTGGGTGCCGCTGCGCAAGATTTCAACAAGCTCACGCCGGGTCTCGGATTCGGCGTGCTCTAAGGCATGAACGGCTACAAGGGTCCGCTTGCCCTCGGTGATGTCGTTGCGGAAATCCTTGTCGCCCGCATCCCCCACAAGGTTCAAAAGGTCGTCTTGGATCTGGAAAGCCAGACCGGTGGCCAAGCCAAAGCTGCGCAAGGCTTCTACCTGTTGCTCGCTTCCTCCACCCACCATCGCTCCCACCGCGAGCGGCACGGCGCCGCTGTAATGCGCGGTCTTGAGCGTTGCCATGGTGAGGTAATCCTGAACCGTGAGGTCGAAGCGCTCGTTTTGCACCCAGCCCAGGTCGAGCGCCTGCCCTTCGACGGTTCGCTGCATCATGGCGGTCAGCTCGCCGAGTACGCGGAGCTTGAGGGGGGCGTCGAGCGCTTCGTCGCGGAGCACGGCGTCGGTGGAGAGCGTGATGTCGTAGTCGCCGCAGTTAATGGCGCGGCCTACGCCTTCCGTGAGGTACATGCAAGGCTTGCCGCGCCGCAGCTGGCCTTTGTCGGCGATGTCGTCGTGAATGAGGGCCGCGCTCTGGAAGTGCTCGATCGCTGCCGCGGCGCTTCGGGCACGAGCGGGATCACCGCCCACGGCGCGTGCCGCGAGCATGCAGATGAGAGGGCGGTGCCGCTTGCCGCCGTTTGCGGAAAAGGCGGCGAGCGGTGCGTACAGGTAGCGCTCAAGGTCCGCATGCTGGGTTTGTTCCGTAAAGAACGAATCCAGATACGCGTCCAGATCATGGTGGTGCTCGGCGAGGTATACGGCGAAGGCGTTGGCCATAGTGCAAGCTTTCATTCGTGGTGCAAAATGGGACGGGGTTGTTTTGACTCATTGAGCCAAAACAACCCCGTCCCTAAATGACTTATTGGGCGGTGGCGAAGCCATCGGGGTTCTTGGACTGCCAGTTCCAGGAGTCGCGGCACATGTCGTCGATGTTGTACTGCGCCTTCCAGCCCATCTCCTGCTCAGCCTTGGTGGCATCGCACCAGTTGGCTGCAATGTCGCCGGCGCGGCGCGGGCAGATCTGGTACGGCAGTTCCTTGCCGCAGGCCTTCTCGAAGGCGTGGATCACGTCCAGCACGGAGGATCCGGTGCCCGTGCCCAGGTTGAAGATGCCCACCTCGGAGCGGCCGTTCATCCATTCAAGCGCTGCGACATGGCCGCAGGCGAGGTCGACCACATGGATGTAGTCGCGCACGCCGGTGCCATCGGGCGTGGGGTAGTCGTCACCGAAGACCTGCACGAACGGGCGCTTGCCCACGGCCACCTGCGCCACGTAGGGCACGAGGTTGTTGGGGATGCCCTTGGGATCCTCGCCGATGAGGCCCGAGGGGTGAGCTCCGATGGGGTTGAAGTAGCGCAGCAGCACGACGTTCCACTCCGGATCGGCGGTGTGCAGGTCCATGAGGATCTGCTCGATCATCCACTTGGTCCAGCCGTAGGGGTTGGTGGCGGGCTTCTTGGGGTCCTGCTCGGTCACGGGCGGGTTGTCCGGGTCGCCGTAGACGGTCGACGAGCTTGAGAAGACGATGTCCTTGCAGCCGTGCTCGCGCATGACATCAACAAGGGTGAGCGTGTTGCCGATGTTGTTCTGGTAGTACTCGATGGGCTTCTGCACGCTTTCGCCCACGGCCTTGTAGCCGGCAAAGTGGATGACACGGGAGGGCTGCTCGGCGTCGAAGATCTTGCTGAGGGCGTCGCGATCATTCACGTCTGCCTCGTAGAAGACAAGGTTTTCGGCGGCATGGGGCCCAACGATCTCGCGCACGCGGTCGAGGGCAACGGGGCTCGCGTTGTAGAAGTTGTCGACCACGACCACCTTGTAGTTGCGCTGAAGCAGCTCGACCACGGTGTGGGAGCCGATGAACCCAGCTCCGCCGGTAACGAGAACGCAGGTATCCTGGGGTGCAAGTGTCTGTGCCATGAAAGCTCCTCACGTTGGGTGCCTAAACGCGCTGCTCCTGCTATGGCAGCGCGATGTGCTTCCAAAAGTATAGCCGTTGCATGAAGGGCGAGTTGCGACGCATGGGAGGAGCGATGAATATCCCACTCGTGTCCCAGGGCTCGACGGAATGCGCTATCCTTATGCGGAGGGCGACATATAAACACACTTACATCGGAGCACGTATGTCACACCACGATCACGCATCCTCGTCTTGTGCAGACGGGGCGCAACTTCATCTATCAACCACCGCTCAGAGTGGCCATTGTCAGGCGACGAATACCCCTGCATCAGGCGATGGAGGCCGTGCGGCACGCGGCGAAGCGGCAGCCGTCTCGCGGCGCTCCGCTCTCAAGGCCATGCTCGCCATGGCGGGCGCGGCGACGCTCTTCGCCAATCCGGTGCGCGCGTTCGCTAAGCCCCAGGCCACGCAGGAGACGCTCGACGCCTTGAGCGATGCGCAGGCGAAGTACGACGAGGTCCAGGCGCAGCTCGACGAAATCTCGACCCAGTATCAGGAGCTCAGCAAGCAGCAAGATGAGACGCTCAGCCAGATCGAGGATGTCGAGCAGCAGATCGTAGATACCGAGCAGCAAATTGAGGAGAAGCGGGAAGAACTCGAAGAGAACCAGGCGCTGCTTTCCGACCGTGTTGCGACGAACTACAAAACGGGCGGCAACGAGGCGCTCTCGGTGCTGCTCTCGGCCACGACGCTCGACGACCTTATCTCGAACGCGTACTACCTCGAGAAGGTAAACGAGCAGGACCGCGCCGTCATCGCGCAGATTGAGCAGATTCAGTCGCAGCTCGAGGAGCAGAAGGCCCAGCTCGAGGAGCAGAAGGCCCAGCTCGAGGAGCTCAAGACCCAGCAGGCCGAGCAGCTGTCGCAGATGCAGGCCAAGCAGCAGGAGACGCAGGAGCTTCTGAACAACCTCGATAGCGAGGTCAAAGACCTCATCGCTCAGCGCGATGCGGAGATTCTCGCCGCCGCGGAGGCCGAGGCCGAGGAGGAGCGCAGGCGCCAGGAGGCCGCGGCGTCGCAGAACCCCAATCCTCCGGTTCTGCCCGAGCGCGGAAGCGGTCAGGATTACAGCGCGGCGAGCGGGGCGCAGAAGCGGGTCGTCAATTCGTGCTACTACACGCCGTCTCCGGGTAGCGGCTATTGCGCGCTGTGGGTCTCTCAGGTGATGCAAAACGCGGGCTTTAGCCGCGTGCGGGGCAACGCGAACGATATGTATAACGCCTGGTGCACAAGCTCGAGCAAGGCGAACTTGCGGGTGGGCATGCTCATTGCCGTGTCAACGCACAGCCATACCTCGGCCGGGCGCATCTACGGGCACATTGGCATCTACATTGGCGATAACAGGGTCATGCATAACGTGGGCAACATCGAGACGCAGGACCTCGACTACTGGATCAGCTTCTACGGCACGACGGTGACGCCTCGCTGGGGTTGGGCGAACGGCATCAACCTCGCAGAGCGCAACTAGCAAGAGCTCCTCGTAGGGATCTTCGCGGGTTTTGGGGCTGGCCTTGGGGCCGGCCCCTGCTGTTTTGGGCGTTTTTAAACGTTGCGGAGAAGTTCGAGGCTCGAGTCGGAAGGTTTTTGCGGACAAGCCGAGTAGATCCCGCTTACGCGTTACCAAAACCGCAGGTCGCGCCAATGTGAGCGAGGCGCTTACTCGGCGGGTCGCGAAAAATCTTCCGACTCGAGCCTCGAACTTTTTTACTGCGTCCCAGCCGGGTCATTTTCATGTCGGAATGGAACCGGCCCGACCGTCTCTATCTCTTCTGCTGTTGCTGAACGAACTGATTGACAAGCTCGGTAAGCTCGGCGAGCTGGCGTTCCATGTCGGCTACCTGCTTTTCAAGGTCGCCGATGCGCTGATGGTTCTTGCGAATGCCCTCGCGGTTCAGGCGCGACTGCTCCTCGACCGGGTCGGGCATGCTTTCGCGATGCTTGTCCCGGTTGTAGGTTTCCTCAACGATGCGGCAGCCGTTGCGCCGCACCACGCGCCCGGGAATGCCTACGACGGTGCAGTTCTCGGGCACGTCTTTTACCACAACGGAATTACCGCCCACCTTGACGTTGTCGCCGATCTGGATGTTGCCGAGCACCTTGGCGCCGGCGCCCACCGTGACGTTGTTGCCAAGCGTCGGGTGGCGCTTGCCGCATTCCTTGCCCGTTCCGCCGAGCGTGACGCCCTGGTAGAGCACGCAGTCGTCACCCACCACGGTGGTCTCGCCGATGACCACGCCCATGGCGTGGTCGATGAAGAATCGGCGCCCTAGCTGCGCTGCAGGGTGAATCTCGACGCCGGTGAAAAAGCGCGTGACCTGGCTCAGCACGCGCGCGGGGCCGCGCGCCCCGTGATTCCACAGCCAGTGCTCGGGCGTGTGCATCCACTTGGCGTGGAGGCCGGGGTAGGAGAGGAAGATCACGAAGTCGCTTTGGGCGGCGGGGTCGTGCGTCTTGACGGTGCCGATATCTTCGCGAATGGTGTCGATAAAGCTCATAGCTGCCCCTTTTGGCATGATGGCGGGCGTGCGGGCGAGATGGGGCGGCTGCGGCAGAGCCTGTCCCATGTTCGGCCGGCGGCTCGGGGCGGGCGGCGCGAAGCCTAGGCGCCCGAGTGTTTTCGGTTAAGTATAGCGAATTACTAGGATTAAGAAACAGAGCTCGCGCCCTTCACGAGGTGACCTCATGCGAGGGGTGCTTCTCCAAAAGCTGGGTGTTTTCCTAGGGCACATGCTCTCTTGCCGCGGCGTCTGTTAACAAATGGTCCCCGGACCCGCGCCCCTCGTTGCGTTATCCGTTAACAAATCACCCCCCAGGTCCGCGCCCCTCGCTGCGCCATCCGTTAACAAATCGCTCATAAGCAAGAAACCTCTCGGTGACGCGTGTGAACGGAGTACCATAAAGGGCACGCGATTGCGCTCTGCGTTTGCGCACGGTTCAACGTTTCGATACGAGGGGAGCACCCATGGCAGCAGAGAAGAAGGATATCGACTGGGGTAGCCTCGGCTTCGCCTATCAGCCCACGGACTACAGCTACGTCTGCAACTACAAGGACGGCGCTTGGGAGGAGGGCGGCCTCACCACCGATCACACGCTCACACTCTCCGAGTGCGCGGGCATCTTCCATTACTGCCAGGAGGTCTTCGAGGGTCTCAAGGCCTACACCACCAAAGACGGAGACATCGTCTGCTTCCGCCCGGACCTCAACGCCTCCCGCATGGCCGACTCCGCCCGCCGCATCGTGATGCCGCCCTTCCCGGAGGACAAGTTCATCGAGGCCGTTAAGATGGTCGTCAAGGCCAACGAGGCGTGGGTGCCGCCGTTCGGCTCGGGCGCTACGCTCTACGTTCGTCCGTTCATGGTGGCAACGGGCGAGGTCATCGGCGTGGCGCCGGCGGACGAGTACCAGTTCCGCATTCTCGTGACGCCCGTGGGCCCGTACTATTCCGGTGGCGTTAAGCCCGTCGCGCTCAAGGTGCCCGAGTACGACCGCGCCGCACCGCACGGCACCGGCGCCATCAAGGCCGGCCTCAACTACGCCATGAGCTTGTATCCCAGCGTCCAGGCACATGCCGAGGGCTTCGCCGACAACATGTTCCTCGATCCCATGACCCACACCTATGTTGAGGAGTCCGGCGGCGCCAACTTCCTCTTCGTTGACCAGGACGGCACGCTCGTGGTGCCGCAGAGCCACACCAACTCCATTCTGCCGTCCATCACGCGCCGCAGCCTGGTGCAGGTGGCGCGCGACATGCTCGGCATGACCGTGGTGGAGCGCCCGGTTGAGTTTGCCGAGGTCCAAGCAGGTGCGTTCGTCGAATGCGGCATGTGCGGCACGGCTGCCGTCATCAGCCCGGTGGGCAAGGTCGTGAATGGCGACGAAGAGATCGTCTTCGGCGAGGGCGGCATGGAGCACGTGGGCCCGGTCATGCAGAAGCTGCGTGAGACGCTCACCGGCATCCAGGCCGGCGAGATCGAAGGCCCTGAGGGCTGGATCGTTAAGGTCGCATAGGTCGTTCATTCCCGGCGGAGGCCCCGCTTCCCCTTGTTCCGATGTCCTCGCGCTGCGCGCTGCGGATTACGGAACAAGGGGAGGCGGGGCCTCCTGCGTTTGCGGCCTTTCTGAGGCTGAGTAGGGCTGCGGCGGGCTTGGGCGAGCATCACTTCGCTCGCTCGCGTGCATTCGCGTGGTGCGTGCGCCGCTGCTCTCGCTCGCGTGCATAGGGCGCGTGTGGCGCACCGCTTCGCCCGCACTTCGGGCTTATATGCCTCGAGCACATATCAGTGCACCCCTGCTGCACAAAACGTGTACACGAGCGTCACGAATCGCCGTTTTTCGGCCAGATTTTGACGCTCGTGTACACGTTTTGGGTGAGGCGCTGTGCGGGTTTGAGTCCCTCACCCGCTGCAGAAAAAAGCCTGCATCCCAAAGGAACGCAGGCTCGGTATTCACTATGGCGGAGAGAGAGGGATTCGAACCCTCGAGACGCTCACGCGCCCAACGGTTTTCAAGACCGCCGCATTCAACCGCTCTGCCATCTCTCCGTGGTAGGTAATGATAGCATCGAATACCGACCGGCGTGAGAAAGAGGGGCGGCCGTGGGCGACGAGCGGAATATCGACATGTCTCTGGGCGGGCTTGACGAGCGCTTCATGCGCGAGGCGCTGGTCGAGGCGCATGCGGCAGCGGCGGAAGGCGAGGTGCCCATCGGGGCTGTTGTGGTCTACGAAGGCGAGATTATCGCCCGGGCGCACAACCGTCGTGAGCTGGACGAAGACCCCTCTGCGCATGCAGAGTTCTCGGCGATGGTCGCGGCAGCCCGCGCGCTCGGACGCTGGCGGCTCACGGGCTGCACGGTGTATGTGACCCTTGAGCCCTGCGTTATGTGTGCGGGTCTTATGGTGAACGCGCGTGTGACCCGCTGCGTTTACGGCGCGGCCGACCCCAAGGCAGGCGCGCTTGGGTCGCTTTACCAGTTGAATGCCGACCGACGGCTCAACCATGCGTTCGAGGTGACTGCGGGGGTGCTTTCCGACGAGTGCGCAGGTGTGCTCAAGGCTTTTTTTGCCGAGCTTCGGGGCGAGGGGCGTGCGAACGACGCGCACGACTCGAAACGAGACGAGGCATTGCGTTCTCGAAACGGCTCTATGTTGACTCAGTGCCGCAGGCGAGATGCAGCGGCTGCGACGGCGCTGCGTGCCGAAGGTGCTCATGCTGCGGCTGCGGGCAGCGAGGGCTGCCTTGCCGCGGACAATGCGCGCGCAGCGGCTGCGGGCGGCGTGACCGGCCTTGCCGCGGGTGGTGCGCGTTCCGCTGCCCAGCCGGGCTCCGCTTCCCGTGCCACGGACGGTGCGCACGCTGCCACTTTGTTGGGTCCCTCTCCCCGTGTGCTTCTGGCAATCGACTCCTTTAAAGGTTCCGCCACGAGCGCTCAGGCAGAAGCATGGGTGACTGAGGGCATTCTCCATGCGTGCCCGAATGCGCGGGTGACGGCTATGCCTATCGGAGACGGAGGGGAAGGGACGGGGGAGGCGCTCGCGGCATCGGGTGGAACGACGAGGCGCGCGGCGCAGGCGCACGACGCGTTCGGACGCGTTATTTCCGCTGAATACTTGTTGTTCGATGCTGCAGGTGACGCACCTTCAGCGGTGATTGATGGCTCCGCTGCAAATTCGGAAGCCGTGTGTTCGGCAGAAGCGAGCGACGCATCCTCTGCAGCACACGAGGAGAGCGGGCACGGCACCGAGTGCCCCGTCAGCACTTCCCATGAAGCGTTCATCGAGATGGCGGTCGTCGCGGGCCTCGGTAGCTCTGACCGAACTTCCCAAGCTGCGCTCGCGGCCACGACCTACGGCGTGGGTGAGCTGGTGCTCGACGCGATTGCGTCCGGCGCGCAAACCATCTACCTCGGCCTCGGAGGGAGCGCGACCAACGACGGTGGTGCGGGATTTCTGCAGGCGCTCGGCGCGCGGCTGCTCGATGCGGACGGTCGGGACATCCCAACGGGTCTCGCGGGACTTGAGCAGGTCGCTTCTATCGATCTGGCGCCGGCGGTGCAGGCGCTCGGACCCGCGCGTCTTATCGCGCTTTCGGATGTGACGAATCCGCTGGTGGGATCGCGAGGCGCCCTGCGCGTTTTTGGCCCGCAGAAGGGGCTGGCCCAAGATCCCGACGCGCTCGATACTTACGACCGCTGGATGGTCCGCTACGGGGCGCTGCTCGATGCGGCGTGTCGCGCGGTGGCTACCCCGCGCTTCCGTTCGCTGGCCGGTGTACCCGGAGCGGGTGCAGCGGGCGGTTTGGGTGCGGCGGTGCTCGCGCTTGGGGGCGCGCTCACGCCTGGGATTGATGCGGTGCTTGATCGTTCCGGGTTCGATGAGGCGCTGCGCGACTGCGATGTAGTGGTAACCGGCGAGGGAATGATGGACGGCCAGACGGCGGGCGGCAAGGCACCGCTCGGCGTGGCGCGCCGCGCCCGGGCTGCCGGTGTGCCCGTGATTGCTGTGGTGGGTGGCCGAGCCGATGATCTTGACGCTGTGTACGAGCAAGGAGTTGACCTCGTTCTGCCCATCGTGCGTAGGCCGATGGATCTCTCCCATGCTCTCGACCCCAGCCAGACGCGCGCCAACCTCCGCACCGCCGGCGAGGCTGCCATCCGCGCGTATTTGCTATAAGGTCGGCAGCTCTGGGCTCCCGATTCTTTATCCGGGCATGTTCAGTGCCGCATGCGGGTGAATTCGAGGCGGCGGATTCGGGCCATCCCATGCTCATCGTGGGTGGCTGCCGGCAACGACGGGTTGCCGAATTTGGCGGATTGCCCGCTGGAGCAGTCTTGCCCATCGAGCTCGATTCTCCAGCGCTGCGGATTTGGGGTTATTCGGTGTCCAGCGCTGCGGATTCGGAGTTACCCGCGCCGAGTGCTGCAGATTCGGAGTTATCGGCCTCCACAGGTGCCCGTAACTCCGGATCTGCAGCGCTGGGAGCCCTTAACTCCAGAATTGCTACGTTGGGCGAGGGGGACGCTGCCGATAACTCCGAATCTGCCGCACTCGCCGAGCATAACTCCATATCTGCAACGCCGGGGGCCGGAGCGTTGTCGATAACTCAGGATTTGCAGAGCCAGAGGAGGGGTAACTCCATATTTGCCGCACCGAGCGGGAGGATGGTTCCGGAGCCGGCTCGGTGAACAGGGAGCAGCTTCCGATTTGCCGCAATGAGCGCCGTTAATTCCAAATATGCAGAGGCGAGCGTGTCGCGATTTCTCGTCTGTTGGGATTAATCGATGTTTTCCTAGACGGCGGCGGTGGAAGCGGGTACCATAGACCAAGCGCCTAGCGCGTTCGATGGGTTCGGGTGACGATATGTTCCGAACCTGGTCAGGTCCGGGAGGAAGCAGCCATAAGGAGCCTCTGCCGGGCACCCGGATCCATCGAGCGCACGGGCGCTTTTTGTATATGGAGTGCAAGGAGTGCACTGCCGGGCAGGGAGCGCTCCAGCCGAGAGAGGCGCTCACTGGGCAGGGAGCGCTCCAGCCGAGAGAGGCGCTCACTGGGCGGGGGGGGTACGCCCGCCGGGCGAGGAGCGCGCTGCTAGATAGAGAGCACACTCGCTAGACCCTCCGCACTCGATCCCGCTCCGGCGTGTGCCTCTTAATTCCTTGTTGCACCCACTAGTTCATGCCGTTTCGTTTTGCGAGCTCAACCTGCTTGCCCTATCATGGCTTGAGCAATCCATTGCCCGACCGAAGGCGGTCTATGTTCAAGCTCCTCAAACGCTTCGGTGGCTCGTACCGCGCGAACCTTGTTCTCGGTCCGCTCTGCAAGCTCATCGAAGTCGTGTTCGACCTGTTCACGCCCATCATTGTGGCCTATATGATCGACGCGGGCGTGGGCACGCGCAGCGTGCAGCCCGTACTCACAGGCGGCGGAATCCTTCTCGCGATGGCCGCCGTGGCCATCCTCTTCGCCCTCGCCTGCCAGAAGATGGCCTCGCGCGCGTCGCAGGGCATGGGCACGAGCATCCGCCACAGCCTGTACGAGCACATCAACGCGCTTTCGCATGCTGACCTCGACCGCTTTGGTACGCCTTCGCTCACCACGCGCATCACCAACGACGTCAACCAGGTTCAGCTTGCCATCGCGCTCGGCATACGGCAGCTCATGCGCTGGCCGTTTCTGGCCGTGGGCTCGCTTGTCGCTGCGCTCGCTATCGACGTGCGGCTCGGGCTCATCTTCGTCGTGTCGATGGCCGTGGTGGGCGGTCTCTTCTGGTTCGTCATGAAGGCATGCATTCCGTATTACCGCAGTATGCAGGCGAAGCTCGACCGCATCGCGCTCATCGTGCGCGAGGGGTTGTCGGGCGTTCGCGTGGTGCGCGCCTTTGTTAGAGAGGGGCACGAACGGCGGCGCCTCGCCGATGCAGCCCAAGATCAAGCTGCTACCGCCATTGCGGTCGGCAGGCTCTCCTCGGTGCTCAACCCTGTGACGTTTTTGGTGATGTACCTCGCTGTTTGTGCCATCCTTTGGTCGGGTGGTATCCAGGTGAACATCGGCGAGCTCACGCAGGGTCAGGTCGTGGCCTTTGTGAGTTACATGACCCAGGCGCTGCTTTCTATCGTATACGTGGCGAATCTCGTGGTGGTGTTTACCAAGGCGAGCGCCTCGGCCGCGCGCGTGAACGAGGTGCTCGCGTGCCAGCCGAGCGTGACCGACGAGGGCGCCGAGCCCGTGGAGATGCCGGCGGGGTTGACGGGCGCGGCGGAGCGGGCGGATGGCGCGGGGCTACCGGACGCGGCGGAGCAGGCGGGCGCGTCGAAACGGGTCCCCACACTTGCCCTGCGCAACGTCTCTTTTGCTTACCCCGGTGCGGCTGCGGACGCCGTGCACGATGCGACGCTCGCACTCATGCCGGGACAGACGCTCGGCGTGATCGGCGGAACGGGTTCGGGCAAGTCGACGCTCGTCTCGCTCATCCCGCGGCTCTACGACGCGACGGAAGGGGCGGTCGAGGTGCTTGGCCGCGATGTGCGCGCGTGGCAGCTCAAGCAGCTCAGGCAGGTTGTGGGCATGGTGCCCCAGCAGGCTATGCTCGTTTCGGGAACCATCCGCTCCAACCTCATCTGGCGCGATGCTAAGGCCACGGACGATGATCTTTGGCGTGCTCTCGAGCTTGCGCAGGCGGCGGAGTTCGTTCGCGCACTGGCCGACGGTCTCGATGCTCCGGTTGAGGCAGGCGGCAAGAATTTCTCCGGCGGCCAGCGCCAGCGCCTTACTATCGCACGAGCGCTCGTTGGGGCGCCTAAGCTGCTGATTCTGGACGACTCGGCCTCCGCGCTCGACTATAAGACCGACGCCGCCCTGCGCGTGGCGCTTGCGTCGTACGGGCGCGACGCTGCTGCGTCTGGTGAGCTGCCCCCGGCCGTTGTGGTGGTCTCGCAACGCGTTGCCAGCGTGCGCGCCGCGGACCTCATCTGTGTCATGCGCCGCGGCAACGTGGTGGGGCTCGGCACGCATGACGAGCTTGTTCGTACCTGCGCCATCTACCAAGAGATCTGCGCCTCCCAAGGCGTCGAGGATGAGACAGTTTCACCCGGCACAACTGTCTCGCGTCATGAGGAGGTGCGCCATGGCTAATCCGTACGGTGCGGTGGGCTCGGTGGCGACGGTTGCCTCGAGCATCTCGGGCGGTGCTGGCGGCGCTTCGGGCGGCCCCGACGCGCCGGGCGGCCGGGACGATTCGCTCAAGAGCACGCTCACTACAGGCCAGGTGCTCGGCCGGCTCATCGGGTGCATCCGTCCACACCTGGGTTCGTTCTTGCTGTCGTTTGCCGCCTCGGCTATCTCAGTCGTGCTCCAGCTCTATGTGCCCATTCTTGTGGGGCGCGGGATCGACTGCATCATCGCGGCGGGCCGGGTGGACTTCAGCGCGCTCGCACCCCTCCTCTTGCAGCTCATCGCGGTCATTGTGGGTGCGGCCGCCTTCCAGTGGGTGCAGGGGTACTGCGTGAATCGCCTCGCCTACGAGACCGTGCGCGATTTGCGCACCCAAGCGAACGACAAGCTCAGCCGCATGCCCATCTCGTTCATCGACGGCCATGCGCACGGCGACCTCATGAGTCGCGTGGTCAACGACGCCGATCAAGTTGGCGACGGCTTGCTCCAGGGGCTCACTCAGTTCTTTACCGGTATCGTGACCATCGTGGGCACGCTCGCGTTCATGCTGTCGATCTCGGTTCCCATGGCGGTGGTCGTGGTGCTCGTGACGCCGCTCTCGGTGCTCGTGGCCTCCGCAATCGCGCGGTTCTCCAACTCGAGCTTCGTCGATCAGCAGCGCATCCAGGGACAGCTCGGTGGGTATGTCGAGGAGTTCGTGGGATGTCAGAAGCTCGTAGACGTGTTCGCCTACGGCGACGAGGTGCTCGAGGGGTTCGATGCCCTCAACCAGAAGCTGTATGTGGCGGGCGAGCGGGCCCAGTTCTTGAGCTCGCTGTCCAATCCGGGGACGCGCGCCGTGAACAACGTGATCTACGCCATCGTTGCGGTCATGGGGTGCATCTGCGTCATCACTGGATGGCCGGCGGCGCTCACGGTGGGCGGGGTGCAGACCTTCCTCTCGTATGCCAATCAGTACACGAAGCCGTTCAACGAGATCACCGGCGTGATCACGCAGATTCAGGCGGCTTTCGCCTCGGCGCGGCGCCTCTTCGCGCTCATGGATGCGCCTGAAGAAGAGCCCGATGCTCCCGGCGCCATAAAGCTGGTGGATGCTCGGGGCGAGGTCGAGCTCGCGCACGTGGACTTCTCCTATGTTCCCACCCGCCCGCTGCTGAGGGATATCTGCGTGCACGCCCAGCCGGGGCAGCGCTACGCTTTGGTGGGGCCAACGGGCTGCGGCAAGACGACCCTCATCAACTTGCTGCTTCGCTTCTACGATGTGGATGCTGGCGAAATCCGCGTGGATGGCGCAGATACCGCGTGTATCGCGCGCGATAGCCTCCGGCGTGCCTTCGGCATGGTGCTGCAGGAGTCGTGGCTCTTCGAGGGCACGGTGCACGACAACATCGCGTACGGCAAGCCCGATGCGACGCGCGAGGAGGTCGTTGCGGCGGCGGAGCGAGCGCGAGCCGATTCGTTCATCCGCGCTCTGCCGCAGGGCTACGACACGGTGATCCCCGAAGACGGCGGCACCTTTAGCCAAGGCCAGCGTCAGCTGCTGTGCATCGCGCGCGTGATGCTCACCGATCCGGCCATCCTCCTGCTCGACGAAGCCACCTCGAGTATCGATACGCGCACCGAGCTGCAGGTTCAGCGCGCGTTCGACGAGCTCATGGAAGGAAGGACGAGCTTCATCGTCGCGCATCGGTTGAGCACCATTCGCAATGCCGATTGCATTCTGGTAATGCGCGATGGGGAGATTATCGAGCGCGGGACGCACGACGAGCTGCTTGCCGCGGGCGGTGCCTATGCCGAGCTCTATACCTCGCAGTTCACCAACGCTTAAGCGAGGTGGCTCGCTGCGCGACGGCGGTGCCAGGGGAAACTGTCACGTTGGCGGGGGCGTGACGCGCCAACACCCGGTGTCCGCGCGTCAAATGAATCGTAGACACCCGGTGTTCGCGATTCATTTTCGCGCGTGATGAATCGTAGACACCGGGTGTCTGCGTTTCATGTCTGCGCTTCATCTAAAAACTTCTTGCATTGTGTATAGGTGTGTATATACTGTACTTAACGGGTATATACACTATACCCAAACAGGCTTACCGAGACGTCAGGCAAGCCTGTTGCCCGGCGGGGGACGCCCCGTTGGGCGCTGCGGATGCGCGGCGTCGAGGTTTCGCGCTCGCCATCCAGGTAACGGAAAGGATTCGGATTCGTGGAACTCATCATCTCCAACGCGAGCAGCAAGCCCATCTACGAGCAGATCACGGGTCAAATCAAGGCCATGATCCTCTCTGGAGAGCTTGCCGAGGGCGAACAGCTCCCAAGCATTCGCGCGCTGGCGAACAGCCTGCGAGTGAGTGCCATCACCACGAAGCGCGCCTACGCCGACCTTGAGGCCGATGGCTTCATTGAGACGGTCCAGGGCAAAGGAAGCTTCGTCGCCGGAGGCAATGCGGAGCTCATCCGCGAGGAGCAGCTGCGCCAGGTGGAGGAGCTCATGGGGCAGGCGGTCGATGCCGGCCGCGCCATGGGCCTCTCGAAGACCGAGCTTACCGAGATGTTCACCTTGCAGCTCGAAGACGGGGACTGATGACGGGGCCGAAATGTCAAATACGGTGAGTCAAAACGGGACAGTCCCAATTTGACCGATTTGACACCTCGGTCCCAGGGTCAACCGAAAGGACAGTACGATGACGATTGTCGAAAGCCGGGGGCAGGTCCCGGGTGCCGCGCAGGACGTCCCGCTCATCGAGGCGCGCGGAATCATCAAGCACTATGACGGTTTTGCGCTCGATAACGTGAGCCTCTCTGTGAGCGAGGGCGAGGTCGTTGGCTTCGTTGGCAAGAACGGCGCCGGCAAGTCGACTACCATCAAGGCACTGCTGGGCCTCGTCAAGCTCGATGGCGGCGAGGGGTCAATCCTCGGCGTTCCGTCGAACGAGCTCTCCCGCCCCGTGCACGCCGGGACGAAGGAGCGCATCGGTGTGGTTTTCGACACGATTTCCATGCCCGGGCACCTTCGCGTCGCCGATGTGGGGCGCGTATTCTCCCATGCGTACGCCTCATGGAATCCTCGCATGTTCGAGCAGCTCACGCATGATTTCGATCTTGCAGCTACTAAGCAGGTGAAGGAGCTCTCGCGCGGCATGGGCATGAAGCTCAGCCTCGCCTGTGCGCTCAGCCACGATGCCCGCGTTCTCATCCTAGACGAGGCCACGGCGGGTCTCGACCCCATGGCTCGTGACGAGCTCCTCGACCGATTGCTCGATTTCGTTGCCAAGCCTGGGCGCGCCATCCTCATGTCGAGCCACATTACCTCCGACCTCGAGCGCATCGCGGACCGGGTGCTCTGTATCGATGAGGGAAGGATCGTCTTCGACTTGGCTAAAGACGAAATCACCGACGAGATGGGTATCGCCCGCTGCCGTGTGGCGGAGTTCGAGCGCATCGGCGCAAGCGGCATCATCCCCGAGGGCCAGCTGCGTTATCGCAAGAACGACTATGGCATCGACCTGCTCGTTCCCGATCGCTTTGTCTTCGCCGAGAACTTCCCCAACGTTCCGTGCGACCGGATGTCCATCGACGACTATCTCTCCCTTACCCTGAAAGGTGGTGTGCGGTAAATGAAGCGCGCGTACCTTATGGAAATGACGATTTTCCGCGATTACATCAAGCAGCTCATGGGCGTTGGCTTTTTCGTCTCGATATTCGTTTCGGCGGGCATGGGTTCGATCGTGGCCGCGCCGGCGATTCTCACCATGATGTTCTTCATGATGGGCTGCATGTCGGCGAGCGCTTACGACGAGCAGAGCAACTGGGGCGCCTTCCGGCTGACCATGCCGGTGAGCCGCCGCGATGTGGTGCTCGGCCGCTACGGCGTCATCGTGACGCTCGGGTTCCTGGGCATGGCGGCGAGCTGGGTGGCCTGCCTGCTCATCTTGGCTTTGGGGAGTGTCGTCGAGCTTCCGTTCGGCCTTTCGGATGCCATCGCGTTTGACGAGGGCATGTTCCTGGGAGCGGTTTTCTCTACCGCGTTTTGCATGGCGCTCGGCTCGCTCATCGCATCGATCGAGACGCCCATCTACTTCAAGTTCGGTCAGAACAAGACCACGCAGTGGCTGCCCATGATCACCGTGCTGCTCTTCGTGGGGCCCATGCTCATCATCAACGGAACGGGTATTCTGGACAACGGGTCCATGAGCTTCGGCAACCTCGCCTCGCTTCTGGGGTTCATCGAGACGCCCGTTGGCGTGGCGACGTGCTTCGCGATCTTCCTCGCGTTCACGGTCGTGGTGCTTGGTATCTCTGCCGCCGTCTCGCTCAAGCTCTACGAAGGGCGCGAGCTGTAGCGCGGGATTGCCGCTCGTGCAGTGCGACCTACTCGGCGATGTGTGGAAAACCTTCCGATTCGAGCCTCGAACTTTTTGAGCGGTTCTGCGCGGGCCGGATGGGGTAGGGTGATACCGATTCAGAGGCGGCGTAAAGGAGCGGTCATGAAGTGTCTCGTTGTGGTGAACAGCAAGGGCGGGAACACCCGCATGGTGGCAAATGAACTGGTAGATGCATTGGAAAAGGCTGGTTCCGAGGCCGTGTTCGTGGATGATCCGGCCGCCGTGGACCGCGCTTCGATTGATGCGGCCGAGGCTGTGCTTGCGGGCTTTTGGACCGATAAGGGCGATTGCGCCCCCGAGATGGCGACGTTTTTGGAGCTTTTGTCCGGCAAGCGCGTGTTCCTGTTCGGCACGGCGGGGTTCGGGGGCAGCCCTGAATACTTCGAGCGCATTCTGGGCAACGTTCGCAAGCACCTTTCGGACTCGGTTGAATACCTGGGCGGCGCTATGTGCCAGGGGAAGATGGGCGCTGGCGTGCGCAAGCGCTACGAGGCGATGCTTGCGAAGAATCCCGGCGACGCCCGCATCCAGGCGATGATCGACAACTTCGACGCGGCGCTCGCACATCCGACCGAGGAGGATGTCGCGCGAATCACGGCTGCTGCTCAGCGCGCACTCGGCGCGTGACGCTTGCACCAGGTGAGACACTTGTGCCGGGTGAAACTGTCTCATTCGTGACTCCGGTGCCGGGGGGCTGTCACGCTTGCGGCGCCCCGAGGCGTAATCTGCCGACGCCCCGTCTTTCGCATGGTTCTAGTCTTAGACTTCGTTGATTGCATGGGCTGGTTTTATGGTGCGCGCCTCGCTCCGGCACGGGCGTTTCGGCGATAATAAGAGCACTGCAACGCCGACAGAGGGGACGGATCGCATGGCAGAAACCACACCGGCCAAGGTTTACTTCACCAACTTGCGCTCGTATGGGCGCGAGAGCCAGCTCGACAAATTGAAGCGGCTCATCCGCCGTGCGGGCATCGACCAGATCGACTTCGAGAACAAGTTCGTCGCCATCAAGCTGCATTTTGGCGAGCTTGGCAACCTGAGCTTCCTGCGCCCCAACTACGCGCGCGCCGTGGCCGACGTGGTGAAGGAGCTCGGCGGCAAGCCGTTTCTTACGGACTGCAACACGCTCTACGTGGGCAGTCGCAAAAACGCGCTCGAGCACATCGACTGCGCGTACCAAAACGGCTTCACGCCCTATGCGACGGGCTGCCAGGTGATTATCGCCGACGGCCTCAAGGGTACCGACGAAGTGCTCGTTCCGGTGAAGAACGGTGAGTATGTGCAAGAGGCGAAGATCGGCCGTGCGCTCATGGATGCGGACATCGTTATCAGCCTTACGCATTTTAAGGGTCATGAGCAGGCCGGTTTCGGTGGATGCATGAAGAACCTCGGCATGGGCGGCGGCAGTCGTGCCGGCAAGATGGAGCAGCACGCCGCAGGAAAGCCGAACGTTACCACCGAGCTGTGTGTTGGATGCCGCGCGTGCGAGCGCATCTGCGCGCACGGCGCGATCAGCTTCGAGGGCACGCGCGAGCGCGAGCTGCCTAGCGGGTCCACGCGCACGGTGCCCGTCGCATCGATCGACCATGATCGCTGCGTGGGCTGCGGCCGATGCATCGGAGCGTGCAACCAAGACGCCATCGAGCCGGATTACGATGCGGCGGTCGACGTTCTCAACTATAAGATTGCCGAGTACACGCAGGCCATCGTGCAGGACCGTCCGCAGTTCCATATCTCGCTCGCCATGGACATCAGCCCCAACTGCGATTGCCATGCAGAGAACGACACTCCCATCGTGCCTGATCTGGGCATGTTCGCGAGTTTTGACCCCGTGGCGATCGACCAGGCTGCAATCGATATGGCGCTTGCGGCGCCCGCGCTCCCCAATACCGAGCTCACGGACATGCGCGCCAAGCTCGAGGCGGGCGACGGCGTGCCCGAGCGCTGCGAGCACGATCACTTCAACATGACGCACCCCGACACCAATTGGCGGAGCATGATCGAGCACGCCGAGAAGATCGGCTTGGGTACGAGCCGCTATGAGCTCATAGAGGTGAAGTAGGCGAAGAAGGGGGGTAGACGAGGGCCAGACCGTTCGGACATCTCGGCCTGTCTGGGGCCGTTCTCCATGCGCGTGCCGGGCGGGGCTGCCCGTCCATCCGGTTCGCCTTCGCGCCTACCTTGTCATCCGCCCGTTCCTCAAAGCGTCGCATAACTCAATGATGGGGCCGAAATTCGGGCTTCGTCGTCGAGTTATGCGACGCTTTTTTGACTATGCTGTACAGAACTGCACAGCAACGTTTGGAGTGCGTCCGCAACCTTTGGTATGCCCGCGGTTGGGCGTGTCGTCAATGCGAGGCGCGGCGCGCATGGGGCAAGGAGGCGACCATGGACATCCCGGTAGTTCTCTCCCATCGAACGGCGGCGCTTATCCGGAGAACGGAGCATCTTGAACGTCTGCGTGCAGCAGCGCGAGCAAACGGCGAGCGCTATGGCGTGGCCCCGTATGTCGAGGAGAGCGATCTGCCCGATATCGGCCTCTCGACATCCGGCCTCAAGGCATCAGCCATCGTGCAGCGCATCCGGAGCGCGTTATCGACTTGGGGAATCCCCGACCGGGACCTCGTTCGGCTCGACGTGATGGTCCCCTTTGCGGAAGATCGTGTGCGGACGCGCGGCATGGCCTGCCATGCACTCGGCCGTGCGATTGGAGAGAACGACGTGTTCCCGGTGGCGAGAGGTCTCGTGGCGGTGTCGGATGCACTGTGCTTCGCGCAAGCGGGGGCTTGGATGGGCAGCATGGAGCTCATCGAGTGGGCGTACGAACTTTGCGGAGCCTATTTCCTTCCCCTCGATGGAGACTACGCGGAGCGATCTGTGTGCTTGACGCGGGACGAGCTACGCTGCCAGCTCGAGCGCTATCGGGGCGTGCGAGGCGCCGCACATGCGCTGCGGGCTCTCAACTCGGTGCACGACGGCGCGCGCTCGCCCATGGAGACGGCGCAGGCAATGATGGTTTCCTGTCCGAAATCGATGGGCGGTCTCGGGTATCGCCATATTGTGCTGAATCATCGCGTTGGCGTGCCGCCGGATTATTCCCGGTACACGTCGGCCCCATATTACGAAATCGACCTGTTCGCACCGGTGCGTGGTGTTGGCGTGGAATACGACGGGGATGAACATAGCAAAAAGGCTCGTCGAGGACACGATGCCGAGCGCATGAACGTGCTTTCCCTTATGGGATACGACATCAAGGTACTCACGAGTGTGCAGTTTTCTCGGCAGCTGGATATGCATCGGGCGATGAACGGGATCGCAGCATCGATTGGCATCAAAGTGCCTTCTTCTGCGAAGTTTCAGCAGGCGCAGGAGCAACTCCGCCGCTTTGTCACGCGCAGATGGTGCAACGGGAGTTGACAGTGCAGCGGAGTTGAAAATGCAGCGGAGTTGACGGTGCGCAAGGATACGTCGAAAGCGTCGCATAACTCTGGGGTGAAGCCCGATTTTCGGCCTTACCGTCGAGTTATGCGACGCTTTGTCGGTAATGCTTGCAGGGTGCGGTCTGCCGGAGGAGGGTGTCGAGAGTCTTCCCGAGGGATATTTGCCTCCCGCATTCTGCTATAGTTATGCAGACCCTATCTATGGAGGATGTACCGCCCGTATGGCAGATTCGAGTGACAGTCCCCGGCCGCAGTCGACAACGGCTGCGGCGGAAATCGTTGATGTAGCTGATCCGAGCTCTTCGGCATCGGTGAGTGGCGGCGCGGCGTGTGGTTCTGCAGTGCCTCCAACGGTGCCCCCGGATCCTTGCGCCACGTGTCGCAAGCGTCGTCGGTCGTGCCCCAAGTATGCACAGGACAACAAGGACGACTCCTCGGCCGGGCAGCCTCTCTACACGCTCGGCGAAGAGATCGCCAATTCCATCACGCACGGCATTGGCGTGCTGCTTGCCATCGCCGGGCTCGTGTTGCTCATCGTGAAGGCGGCCCTCGGCGGAGCCGATTCAACGCACATCATCTCGGCAATCGTCTTCGGCGTGACGCTCATCCTAGAGTACCTGGCTTCCACGCTCTACCACGCCATCCAGGTGCCCGCGGCCAAGCGCATTTTCCGTATTATCGACCACAGCAGCATCTACCTGCTCATCGCTGGTAGCTATACGCCGTTTTGCCTTATCACGCTCGCGCCGTATGGCGGCATCGTGCTGTTCGTCGTGGTGTGGGCGCTCGCGTTCGCCGGCGTGTCATTCGAGATCATCGGCCGCCAGCGTCAACCTCGTTGGGTGACCATTCTCATCTATCTCATCATGGGCTGGCTCGTGGTGTTCCGTTTGCCACAGCTCTTGCAGGCGCTCGACCCGGTTGCGCTCGCGCTGCTGGTGGTGGGCGGCCTGTGCTACACCATTGGTACGGCCTTCTACCTTATGAAGAAGATTCCCTACATGCACAGCGTGTGGCACCTGTGGGTGCTCGCGGGAAGCATTTTCATCTTTATGGCGGTGATCCTCTTCGTGATCTGACCTTTCCGGCGGCACCTCGCCCCGCCGCCCGCCGCGTCGCGCAGTGTGCGCCAGCTGCGTTCAATGTGAGTGCATGGCATATGGCTCCGTACCGGCATCACCGCATTCCGTACCCAACCGAGGAGGTTCGAACTCGTCCCTATGGGCATATTCATTTCCATCGTTGCCACCCTCTTGCTCACGCTGCTCAACGGTTACTTTTCGATGTCCGAGATGGCGCTCACCACCGCGAAGCGCGCTACGCTCGAGCATGACGCCGAGGAGGGCGACAAACGCGCCGCGCGCGCACTCGAGCTCGCAACCGACTCCACGGACTTTTTGGCCACCATCCAGGTCGCCATCACGCTCGTCGGCTTCTTCTCCGCAACCGTCTCATCCAACACGCTTTCCGAGCCGCTTACCGCGTGGGCGGAATCGTTCGGTATCGCACCCCTCACCGCAGTGGCGCCGGTGGCCTCGCCGATCGTCATCACGCTCATCGTCTCGTATCTTTCCATCGTGATCGGCGAGCTCGTGCCCAAGCGCATCGGTCTTTCGGACGCTGAGGGCATGGCCAAGGCGGTTGCGGGGCCCATCGGTACGTTCCGCAAGCTTGCGAAGCCCCTCGTGTGGCTCACGCAGGCAAGCGCGAACGGCATCAGCGCGCTTCTGGGCATCAAGAGCGCCGACGACCGCCAGAACGTCTCGGAGGAAGAGATCAAATACATGGTCTCGGAGCAGGACACCCTGCTTGACGAGGAAAAGCGCATGATTCACGAGATTTTCGACCTGGGTGACGCGGTCGCGCGCGAGGTCATGGTGCCTCGCGTTGACGTGCAGATGGCCGAGGACACCGACACGGTGAACGAGGTCATGGAGCTCATGCGCCGTACGGGCTTCTCGCGCGTGCCGGTGTATCGCGAAGACACCGACAACGTGGTGGGCATCGCGCACATCAAGGATCTTGTGGGCATCGCGCTCGGCGGCAGCGGCAGCGAGCCGGTGGGCGCGCATCTGCGCGACGTGACGTTCGTTCCGGACACCAAGGACATCCTCCCGCTCCTTTCCGAGATGCAGACCGCGCACGACCAGATCGTGGTCGTGGTGGACGAGTATGGCGGAACGGCCGGCATCATCACCATCGAGGACATCGTGGAAGAGATCGTCGGCGAGATTGAGGACGAGTTCGACCCCGACAACAAGTACCTCACGCGCCTTTCTCGTCGCGAGTGGCTCGTAGATGGTCGCTTTAGCTGCGACGATGCAGAAGAGCTCGGTTGGCCCATCGAGGAGAGCGATGAGTATGAGACCATCGCCGGCTGGATTATGGATGTCTGCGACGGAGTGCCGGATATTGGCGAGGTATTCGAGGTCGATGGGTACCGTTTCAAGGTTCAGTCTATGCGTGGCCGCCGTATCTCGCTCATTCGCGTGATCGCGCCAGAGGCGCCCGAGCCCGCGGCGGCGGAGGAGGCTGCCGAGGGCAGCGGCACCCCGGAGGATGCCGAAACCGAAGCGTGATAAAACGAACCGGGTTCGTTTTATCACGGTGCGTTCTCTCACCCGATGCACCTGATGCGGTACGATGACAGGAAGAACAACCCGCCGCGCAAGAGACCTGCGGCTGAGGATCGGAGAGCTATGGCGAGCCTGTTCAACATCATGAAGATCACGGTCGATGACACGAAGGCCCGAGCCAGGGTGCTCGTGAACCTTGGTATGCCGCTCATGACCTCGGAAGATATCGAGGCCACGGCGCGCGTGTACTACCTCGCCCCGGCGATCGCGCAGCACGCGTGCTTCGGCGACGCGGGCGAGAAGTTCCAAGACTGCATGGGCGACACGGAGCTCGCGCATCTGCTCGAGCACCTTACCGTCGAGATCATGAACGAGACGGGCCTTGCCGGTGATATTTCCAGCGGCCGTACGCGTTTGGTCGCAGAGGACCCGCGGCTCTTTGAGATCGAGCTTTCCTGCCCCGATGACGCGCTGACCATCGGCGCGCTGTCTTCGGCTTCGTTCATGATGGAATGGGCGTTTTTGCATTCAGATGTGACGGCGCCGGATTTCGCTGGTACGGTTGAGGCGTTGCGCCAGCTCGTGCTGAGCCTGCGCGGCGAGAGCGAGCCGGATGATGGCGCGGCTGCAGAAGGTATCGAGGCCGAGGCAGAATCCGACGCCGAGCTCGAGGCGGGCGAAGGCCAGCAGGTTGAGGCCAGTGCCGATGCCGCAGGCGCAGAAGAGGATGCATCCTTCGCCGCAGCGCCCGGCGATGCCGCGCAGGATAGCGAAGCGTAACGTTTACGGATGCCCTGCCGGGCCGCGCGCTCGGCGGGTATAATAGGCGAACACGAAGTCCACGTGACGGAGTCAATAAGAAGGGAAGACACGTATGGGTAAGGCCTTCAGCTTCATCGTCGGCGCCACGATTGGCGCCGCTGCCGGCACCATCATCGGCATTCTCGTCGCCCCGCGTTCCGGCGCCGAGACCCGTGCCATGGCCGCCGATATGGCCAACGACGCTTGGGATAGTGCTCGTGATATGTACGAGCAGGGCAGCGAGCAGGCTCGTGCGGCCGTGAGCGACTTCGGTCCCATGGTCGACGCGAAGACCGATGAGCTGCGCGCCAAGGTCGATCTGGCCCGCGAGCGCATGGATCAGCTTCGCGAGACCCTGAACGACGCCATCGCGGGTGCTACTTCGATGCCCACGGTCGAAGTCGAGGTTGAGGTCGCTCCCGGCGTCGACGCTGACGAGGCTCCCGCCGAGGCGTAATGCGCACCAAGGATTTCCAAGGCGTAAAAATCTATCGCATCCCGCCCGAGGCCAAGCGTACGCGCAAGGACGGTACCCCGCGTGACCCTAAGCGCTTGGGAAAGGTGCACTTCCCCGTGTTCACTGCCGATGGCAGGAGCGTGGTTGGCTTTATGGTCTCCCCGCCCGACGTGGCGGGGATGATCAAACAGCCCGACCGGTTCGTTGCGCGCGATGCCGTTCGCGTATATGAAGGCGTTATCGCGGTGGACGACGCGAAGGGTTCCTATGATGCCGCCGCTGCCAAGCGTCTAGGCATCGACCTCGACACCTGCATCATCTGGACCGGCATGGACGTGGTGACCGTTCAGGGAACCAAGCTCGGTTATTGCTCGGACGCCGCGTTCAACCCTAAGACGGGCGCGGTTACGAGTTTCACGCTCACGGGCGGTGCGGCGGCCGCCGCGCTGCTCGGCACGATCGAGATGCCCGTGCGCTATCTCAAGGGCTATCGCGATGGCGCGATGATCGTGGATGACGAGGCGGCTACTCTTGAGCTTTCGGGTGGCGCTGCGGCGAAGGCAGGCGAGGCGAGCGCGAAGATCGGCGTGAAGGTCAAGCAGGGGGCCAAGGTTCTTGACGAGAAGGGCTCCGTTGCGGTCGAGAAGGGGTCGCGCGCGCTGGGCAAGCAGCTCGGCAAGACGCGCGGCATGTTCTCGGCGTTCAAGGACGAGTTCAAAAAGGCATCGGGGTCTGCGAGCTCGTCGTCGGCCAAGGGAAAGCGCTCCTCGTAACACCAAATCGGTGGACGCTCGAGAACTCGCGCGTCTGTGCTCATGGGGAGGAAACCATTGCTTAATCACACTACTTCCTACCCGCCCAAGCGACCGCATCCGCGGCGCAATCAGAAAACGACGGGCTATCAGCTGCCCCGTGGCAGGGCGCGTTCTGCGCGCAGGCCGGGGGCAACGTACCTCAACCATTCTCAAGGCTTCGGTAACGCCGGTCATAAGCGCCGCGGTGGCAATGCTGCGCGCGGTCCTCGCCGCACCCAGAACAACAGACGCAACAGCACGCGGCGCACCTATGCCTTCATGATCGTTGGCTGCGCCCTGCTCTTCTTCGTTGCAAGTGTTATCTGGTACCTCAACCGCAGCGTTACGGTAACGCTCAACGGCTCCGAAACCAGTATCCACATCAACGCGACTCTAACCCAGCTCATCGAAAACGAGGGGCTTGACGAGTCGTGCGATGCGGGCGACCTGCTTGCCGTAGACGATAGCGTGCTCGAGCGAGGTGGCGGCGACCGTTACGCCGTCACGCTTGACGGCGAGGACGTTGCGATGGATGAGCTCGATTCCGTGCACCTGGCCGGCGGAGAGACGGTCGAGGTCGCCGACGGCGCTGACGTCTACGAGGAGCATGATGTAGAGGCGACCGAAATCGCCCCCACGATCACCGTCGAGGGGACGGGCGCCATCGGCTTCGTGCGCACGTGGGGCATCCCCGGGCGCTCTGAGGTCTGGACGGGCAAACAGTCGGGGATCGTCCAGGACCGCGGCGTGGTGCAAGAGGTCCAGAACTGCGAAGTCGTGTACCGCTCCGTGTCGCCCGATGGCGACGGAAAATACGTCGCGCTCACCTTTGACGAGGGGCCAAGCTCACATACTCAGGAGATTCTCGACGTGCTTGAGGAGAAGGGCGTGCATGCAACCTTCTTCCTGCAAGGGGAGACGGTCGCGCAAAATCCGTCGGCAGCACGCGCCATAGCCGAGGCGGGCCACGAGCTCGGTTCGAATGCCTACACCGACACGCGCCTCAGCGCGCTTTCGGGCGAAGACCTGAGGTCGCAGCTTACGAACGGCTTCGCCGCCATCAAGGACGCGACGGGCACAACGACGAGCCTGCTGCGCGCTCCCTACGCGGCATTTTCGACCGAAAACTGGGCCGAGAGCATGGACCTTGTGAGCGCGGTGGTGTCGTGGAACATCGACTCCGGCGACTGGCTGCTGCCCGGTGCGGACACCGTGGTGAGCAACGTTACCGGATCGGTTCGCAGCGGCAACATCGTTCTTCTTACCGACAGCGAGGCCACGGGGGCCCAGACGGCCGAGGCGCTCGGCACGCTTATCGATCGCTTGCAGGCGGATGGCTTCACCATCGTGACGCTGAGCGAGCTCGTGGCGACGGACGAGGACCTCGCCGAGGAGCTCGATATCTCCAAGGTCTCGATGCCCGAAGACGCCGTGCTGCCCACGGTGCCGGCCGACGAGGAGGGGTCTAGCGCGTAGCGTACAGGCGCGTGGGCGGTGCGTCGCGAGGGCCTGGCGTATGGCTGCGCCGCGAGTGTGTGGGCACCGCGCCGTGATGACCCCGCGTGCGGGCATTGCGCTGCCTGCGCCGCGGGCTTTCGGGCGGTGCGCTGTGGACACGTTGTAGATACTTAATAGAACTGTATAAGCGTTCTTTAATGGTTCCCTTAAGCAATGGTTAATGTTCGCGCGATGTGCCTGCCGCCGCGAGCGCTCCACGCTAGACTTGGTGTGATTGAAGCAGGTAATGCAATGCGTGGTAGGATGCGCGATCGAGAAGACGGTCCTTCCGCGCAGCGAGGTTTGATGCCGTTCGGTGCGGGGGTGCCGGGCGGTGGGAGTTTGGGCCATGAGCAAGCACGATCACGTACAGGTGGGAAAAGCGACCAACCTACATTACGGCTCGGGCAAGGGGCATCATGTGCATGCCTCGCATACGGGTGCGGGGCATCGCAGCGGACAGGCCCCGGGCGCGAGCCATATCATTTATGCGAACAACGCGAGCCGCCGGTTCTCGGCAGCGGAGCGCGCTGGCCGTGCCGAGGCTTTCAGGGCGCGTATGAACCGGCCCCGTCGTTCACCGAATATGAAGGCGCTGGCAGTGGTGCTTGCTTGTGTGGTTGTGATTGCCGCGGTGGGCGGATGGTATTTCTGCCTGCGCAGCGTGACCGTGACGGTCAACGGGACAGAGGTTTCGGTGCGGGTGGGAACGCCGCTCAGCGCCGTGCTCGAAGATAACGACCAGTTCGGCGCGGTGCCGGGGCGGCTGCTTTCCGTGGGCGGTAACGTGCTTTCTCAGGATGGCGGCAATCCGAGCACGGTAAGCCGGGCCGGCGAGACGCTCGCGCCCGATGAGGTCGAGCAAACGCGCGTGCAGGAAGGCGACGAGTTCACCGTCTCCAACGGCACCGACGCCGAGGAACCGTCGAAGGAGGAGACGGTCACCATGGCTCCTGGCATCCAGAAGGAATCCGGAGGCGCGGTGCAGTACGTCTCTCAATGGGGAAAGGCCGGCAAAAGGCGCGTCAAGACGGGCGAGACCTCGGGCGAGACAGTCGATGTCGAGGTGCTCGAGGAGCCCCAGGACATGGTGGTGTCTTCGGTAAACCTGAGCCCCGAGGGCGGCAAGTACGTTGCGCTGACCTTCGATGACGGTCCGAGCAGGTACACGCCTCAGATTCTCGAAATCTTGGAGGAGAAGGACGCGAAGGCAACGTTTTTCAACTTGGGAGCGCAGGCACAGGGCAATCCGGCTGGCTCCAAGGCTATTGTCGACGCAGGCCAAGAGCTAGCGAGCCATACCATGGCGCATCAGAACCTGCCCAAGGCAGACCGCGAGACGCTGCGCTCCGAAATCTCGAACGCCGCTTCTGCGCTTAAGGATGCGTCGGGTAAAGACGTGCAAATGATCCGTGCTCCGTACGGTGCCTTCACGGATGTTGAGTGGGCTCGTTCGGGCGATCTTATCTCGTGCAACGTGCTCTGGAATATCGATACGCTCGACTGGGAGCGTCCGGGTGCGAGCGCCATCGAAGCTGCGGCATTGAAGGGCGTGCACAATGGCTCGATCATCCTCATGCACGATGGCGGCGGTAACCGCGAGCAGACGGTGGAGGCTTTGCCTGGCATCATCGACAGTCTTCGGGCGCAGGGCTATGAGCTGGTAACGGTGAGCGAGCTCATGAAGCTCGATGGCAGCATCCCCGACGACGTGGTGAACGGTACCGTGAGCATGCCAGAGGACGCCGCTCTACCCGAGGTATAACGACGTGAATCGCAGAGAATCGCAGACACCGGGTGTCTACGATTTAATCGCAGACACCGGGTGTCTACGATTCACATTTCGGTTGTAATTACGCGTAGCAGAGGCATCTGCTATAGTAGGTGAGCTGCGCTCCATTGCCGGTGCGAGTCAAACGGCCGAGCGGTGCCTCGCAGCACGAAGATAGGTTACGAGAAAGGCGTCAGGTGAAATCGAAACCTCGACCTCACAGTTGCTGACCCCTGCGGGTGCTCTAAGCGCGCGCAAGGGGTGAGAACCCGGCGTGCTGCCTATGGCGGCGAGCCGCGCACGCATAGCCTCTGCGGCCGAAGCTCTTTGGCCGTCGGGATGAAGGAGCACCATGAACTATCTCTCCGAGATGCTCAAGCTGCCCGTTCTGGATGTGAACGGCAATAAGCTTGGTGTTGTGAACGACCTCGGCATCGCTACGGGCGAGGTCTTCCCCCATGTCACCTCGCTCGCGTTCCAGGGACCGGGCAAGACGCCGTTCATGATTAGCTGGCGTAAGTACGTGGACCATGTGGACGAATCCGGTGTGCATCTCAAGGCGTGCGATACCGACGTTCGCTTCTCCTTCCTGCAGCCCGATGAGCTGCTGCTGGCGCGCGATATCCTCAACAAGCAGATCGTCGATACGCAGGGCCTTAAGGTCGTGCGCGTAAACGACCTGAAGCTTTCGAGTTCGGGCGAGAATCAGCTGCGTCTGCTCGGTGCCGAGGTGGGCATGCGGGGCCTGCTGCGCGCGGTGCATCCCGCCCTCGAGCACGTGGCGGCGCGCATCGCCCGCGCGGTCGGCAAGCCGCTCGAGGAGCACATCATCGCGTGGTCGTATATGGACCTGCTCGAACGCAGCACCCAGACCATCAAGCTCTCCGTGTCTCATAAGACGCTCGACGAACTGCATCCGGCCGATATCGCCGATATCATCGAGCAGCTCGACCCCCGTTTGCGCGGCCAGGTGTTCGCGCAGCTCGATACCGCGCAGGCGGCCGAGGCGATCAGCGAGTTCGACGATGACGAGCTCGTGGCCGAGGTGCTCGAGGGCATGAGCGACCGCGATGCATCGTCCATGCTCGCCCTCATGGACCCCGACGACGCTGCGGACCTCATCGAGGAGCTCGATTACGAGAAGGCCGAGAAGCTCCTGCGGCTCATGGGCGTGAAGGAAGAGCGCGCCATCCGCAACCTTCTGGGTTACGAAGAGCACACCGCGGGCCGTATTATGACGAGCGAATTCGTTGCGCTGCCGGCGACCGAGACCGCGGCGTGCGCCATCGACGCCATTCGCGAGCTCGATGACGATTTCGAAAGCATCTACTACGTGTATACGCTCGATCCGGCGGGCGCGCTCACCGGCGTATTGTCCCTGCGCACCCTGATCGTCGCCGACCGCGAAGCTCGGCTTTCGGACCTCGCGTACCGTGACGTGGTGTGGGTCGCGCCCGATGTCGACCAGGAAGACGTTGCAGGCGAGATGGCCAAATACGACCTCGTTGCCGTTCCGGTATGCGATGAGAACCGCCATGTGCTCGGTATCGTGACCGTCGATGACGCGCTCGACGTCATCGCCGAGGAGCATGAGGAGGACCTGCAGATTGCCGGCGTGGGAGCGAGCGAGAGCGGTTCGGGCGAGGCGCCGCACATGCTTACGTGGTTCGCGCGGCGACAATATTGGGTACTCGTATGGGCAATTGCCTCGGGCGTTATCGCCGCGGTGCTCGATGCGGCGGGCGGTGCGAGCGCATACGTGATCTACCCCATGTGCGCGATGCCGGTGGTGCTGCTCGCGGCGGACCGTGTGGTGTCGTTCGTGCGCAACTACTTTCTGGAGTATGACGAGCCGGAGGATGGCGGCAAGCCGTATCTGGGCTTTTTCTTGCAGACGACGGGGCTCGGCGTGGTCCTGGCGGCGCTCATCTACCTTTGCGGCCAGCTCGTGCTCGGTGCGGCGTATCCGGACGAAGTCATCGCGATGGCGAGCGATCCAAGCTTCGCTCCCGCAGTGGGAAGCTCAGGTCAGGTTCCTGCCGAGGTGCTGCAGGTACAGGCGGTCTCGATTAGCTTTGCCTGCGCGGCAGCCGTGGTGTTCTGCTGCTGCCTGGCCGCAGTTGGCTACCTCAAGCTTCTGTTCTGGCGCGATGAGCGCGACCTCAACACCTCGGGTACCGCGCTCGGCGTCTCTGCGGTTCTTGCGTCTTGCGTGGCGTATTCGGTGGCGGTGACGCTTCTCATGCTGCTCGCGGTGTGCTGGTAGGCGCGCCATGCAGGGGAGGGAACCGGGTAGTAAACTCACGCTCACCGCGGTGCTCGCGGCCATGGGGCCGGGGCTGCTCGCCGCGCTTGCGGGCAACGACGCGGGAGGTATCGCCACCTATTCAAGTGCGGGCGCATCCTTTGGATACGGAACGCTCTGGATACTGCCGGTTATGGCGATCTTGCTCATCGTGGTGCAAGAGACGGCGGCACGCTGCGGATGCGTGACGGGCAAGGGCTTCGCCTCGCTCATCCGCGAAAAGTTCGGCGTGCGCCTTTCCGCCCTTGCGATGGGAGCGCTTCTTATTGCCAATACCGCGGTGACGATATCTGAATTTGCGGGCATCGCGAGCGGTCTTGCGCTCTTCGGCGTTCCGACGACAATCTCGGTACCGCTCACGGCGCTTGTGATTTGGCTCATCACCATGAGCGGGAGCTTCGCTCGCATCGAGAAGATCCTGCTCTCGGTGAGCTGCGTGTTCCTAACGTATGTGGTGGCGGCGTTCATGGTGGGGCCGGATTGGGCGTCCGTGGCGCGTGCGACGGTGACGCCGCAGGTCATGGGGGACCCAGACTATGTGTCGCTTCTCGTGGCGACCATTGGTACCACCATCGCGCCGTGGATGATTTTCCTTGCGCAGAACAACGTGGTCGATAAGAACGTGCGCGAAGATGGAATCGTGCTGCAGCGCGTCGATACGGTGTCGGGCTCGGTCATCGCGTGCGCCATCGCGTGGTTCATCATCGTGACGACCGCGACGGTGCTCCATCCCGCGGGCATCGAGGTGGGCGATGCGGCCGATGCAGCGCTTGCGCTCGAGCCCATCGCCGGCCAGTGGTCGACGATTCTCTTTGGCGCCGGTCTTGTGGCCGCGAGTTTCCTGGCTGCTTGCGTTCTTCCGGGCGTGACGTCAAGCGCGATTTGCGAGGCATTTGGATGGGAGCGCGGCGCCGATCGCACGTGGGAAGAGGCTCCGACGTACCGAGGAATCATCACGGGCATCATCATGCTTTCGGCGCTGCTGGTAATCCTTCCCGGGGTTGATCTTTTCGACATCATGATGAGCGCCCAGGTTATCAATGGTGTGCTGCTGCCGGTGCTTCTCGTGTTCTTGGTGCTCATTGCGCGCGACGCCCATATCATGGGCGATTACCGGAACGGACGCATATGGAACATCCTCACCGTGGCCACCATCGCGCTCATTACGGTGCTCACGGTGGTGATGTTCGTGTTGCAGCTCTTGGGTTACTAGGACTGATATGTTCATCTGGGATGAGCGCTAATCCTCTAAATCTATGAACTCGCCGCTTCTAAAGTCAATTATTTTATCGAGATCGTCATAGGTATGGCTAAAGAGCTTGATATGCTCAGCGGCGTCAACAGAACTTGCATGAAGGAAGAGAAAGAGCACCTCGATTACAAAGTTCACTGAATTGTGTGAGAACGGTACACCATAGGCGAAGAGCCGATCACGCTGATACGCCATGATCACGTGTTTCGAACGCTTTACAAATGAGGACTGCGGATTGGAAGTAATGAGCACTACGGGTGTGCCATTGTCTTCAGCATTATCAAAAATCTTGCCTAGGCGCTTAGAAATACCCGAGGAGGAGATGATAACGAGAACATCGCGATCGGTCATCATGAACGAATAACTCGCAGCATATTCGGTGGTCGATGGAGCGATGGCGCGAACGCCAAGATGCCTGAGTTTGAAGGCCATGTTGGCTGCGACGCTCAGCGTATTACCCACTCCAGTGATAAGAACGGTGTCAGCTTCGAGGAGAAGGTCGATAACCGCCTTGATGGTGGCGGGGTCGATTTGTGCAGCAGTATCTGTCAACTCTGTCGTTTTACACGAAAGTATGAAGCGGAGTGATTCGTTGAATCGGTCAAAAGAAATCGATCCCGTTGTGCTCCCTAGGAGATAGTCTCGAGAAAGCGAACTTTCCGTCCGCGCAAGTTCCAAGCGCATCTGAGCGAAGTTTTCATACCCAATGCGCTTGACGAAACGTGAAACCGTGGGGCTTGAGGTTTGGCATTCATTCGCAATCTCACGCATCGTCATATCGGGGATTCGGGCGCGGTGCTCGAGAATGTAGTTAGCAATGCGCTGGTCGGTGGGGGTGAGCCCGTCATATACCGCGCAAATGGTTTGAATAACTCCACCGCTGTCTGTCATTTCAAGCCTTTTCATATTCACATCCGTTCACCGGCCAATAGCTACCGTTCGCAGAGGCTACTCGCTCGTTAATGAAATCATGTTTCATCAAATAGTAATATCACGAAAGACGATTACATTTGATAATAATTCGATGAAACATCAATTCATTATCATGAATGGCTCAGTGCTAGCGCGTTGATGGAGAGAGGAGGAAGGATATGGGATTCGAGCAGGCATGTGATTCCATGCATGCCGCCGCAGTGCTCGGTGGAGATCAGAACGCTACGGCGAATGCCCATCCTTGTCTCACATCTGGCCATCATGGCGTTAACAACTCCGATTCTAACGTATCGAATCAAACGGGTGCTGTCGCAGGCGCGAGCGGTCGGCGAACGTCCGGGGGGCGTTCTAAAGCAGGGGCTTCGTTGTTCTTTGCTAACGTTGCGTATTGGATGTGCGCCGGTGCCTACACACCATTTCTAAGCTCGTATTTCACTTCGATTGGGATGACGGCGTCGCAGATTGGTGTACTGCTAACCATTTCACCACTTGCCGTCGTCTTCATTCAGCCGCTGTGGGCGCGTCTTTCCGATGCGACGGGCAAGCGCAGGCTCGTTCTCGCGCTCCTGTCTCTAGCGTCTGCCGCATCTGCCCTTTTGTATTATCTTGGAACGTCGTATACGGCGGTGCTTGTCGCGACCATTGTGTTCGTGCTTTTCTTTTCAGCGCTTCTGCCACTGTGTGACGCTCTGGTGATTCAGGGTTGCTCTGATTACGAGGTTGAGTTCGCCCGTGTTCGCATGGGAGGGACCTGCGGCTATGCGTTCGTTGTGTTTATCGTCGGCATGTTCCTTGAGCGCCTTCCGCAGGCTCAGTTTGTACTCGTGTGTGCCCTGTCGCTTCTGATGCTACTTTCGGTTCTGTTTCTGCCTGGTTCGCCGGGTAGGAAGGATGCGTGCGCTGCGGCATTGAGTTCTGCAGCGGCGCAGGACTCTTCTTCACTCGTTCACGATGCGCAGTCCAATGTGAAGCCGACATTCGGGATCTTTCGCTCACAGGAGATCTTCTTCATCTTAGCGTTTGCACTTGTGAGCCAGATGGGCCTCGGCTTTTCCGGCAGCTTTCTGGGCCGTTATGTGGTGGAGCTTGGATATAGCCAAGGGCTTGTGGGCGTGCTGAGTGCTGTTTCGGCACTCAGCGAACTTCCCATACTCCTGTTTTCGCATGCGCTTGTCGCGCGTTTCGGAGTGATGTCGCTCCTTGGCTTCTCGTGCATCATGATGGTCGCTCGGCTGCTGCTCATTGGTATGGGGTTAGTTCCCACCATGGTTGCTGGGCAGCTGCTTCAAAGTGTTACGTATATGACTGTGTATTATTGCTGCACCTGCTATGTGGCAGAGTCGGCACTTCCAGGGAAACTCTCCCAGGGGCAGAGCGTATTTGTGCTGGTGCAAAGCGGGCTTGCAATGATGGTAGCCAACCTTGCGGGCGGTGCCATTGGCGACGCGTTTGGCATGCGACTTTCGTATTTTCTCACTGCCGGGCTGGTGTTGACAGGGACGTTCATCGTTATGGCGGCATATCACACATGGCGAAGTGATATCTCCCGCACTTGCACGCCAGCCTCGGCAAACTCTCGTGGACTAATCGGCTCTGGCCAAGCCGTGCGTCAAGATCGTCAAGCAAGCGAATCAACTGAGAAAGGTGGTCGCCATGGCGCTCGTTAAGGTAAACGAACTGCTCCAGCATGCGACCGAGCATCATTACGGTGTTCCTGCGGTCAATACGTTCAATTTTGAAACAGTCAAGTACATTGTTGCTGGTGCCGAGCGAGAGCATATGCCCGTTATCGTTCAGTTCTATCCCGGCTTCTACGAGTACATACCGCTCAAGCTCGTTGCCGCCATCGCATGCCATTATGCCGAGCAGGCGAGCGTGCCGGTGGCCGTGCATCTCGACCATTCCGCTGGATACGAAATCGCTGTGGGCGGCATCCGCGATGGCTTCCCGTCGGTCATGGTGGACGGTTCATCGCTTCCGTATGAGGAGAACGTTGCGCTGACCAAGTCCGTTACCGAGGTGGGACGCGTGTTCGGTGTTGATATCGAAGCCGAGCTTGGGCATGTGGGCGACGGTTCGAATGAGGCGGATTTCGTAGGCAGCGATATGTACACGGACGTGAACCAGGCGGTTGAGTTCGTCGAGCGCACGGGTTGTGGGTCTCTTGCGATAGCCGTTGGCAACGCTCATGGACCGTATGTGAGGACTCCGAACCTCGATATGCAGCGCATCAAGGATATCCGTGCTGCGCTCGATATCCCCCTCGTGTTGCACGGATGCTCCGATATTCCCGAGGAGCAACTGCAGGAAACGGTTGTGCTCGGCATGAGCAAATTCAACATCGCTACTGAGTATTTCCGTGCCATGTATGCCTCGATTGCAAAGAACGTGGAGGCCGGCGGCTTCAACGAGGACGCCTTTGGGCTTATGCGTGCTGCGGGTGAGGACATGACCGAGTTTGTCGCCTCGAAGATTCGCCTGCTCAATCCCAACGGATTCTCGTTGTAAGGATGCATCCATGAAGAAGATTCTCATCGCAACGCACGGTTATCTCGCTGACGGATTTAAGAGTTCAATCTCGCTGCTAACTGGTGGCGAGGACGCCATCGAGACCATCTGCGCCTATGTCGACGAGTCCGATTACACCGCACGCATCCAGACATTCGTAGACTCGCTTAGTCCCGAGGATGATGGCGTGATATTTACCGATATCTACGGTGGAAGCGTCTGCCAAAAGGTAGCCCTCATCGCACCGGGACACCCCAACGTGTTCCATGTTTCTGGTTGCAATCTGGGGCTCATCATCGAGGTGCTGTTTGCCCCAGGACGCATAACAAAGGAAAGTCTGCAAGCGACCATCGAGACCGCCCGGTCAACGATGCAGCTTGTTGACACCGAGGGAGCCTCGTCGGAAGCCGAGGGGACCGACGATGACTTCTTCGACTAAGGGAAAGGAGGACATATGATCGCACAGATTCGTGTTGACGATCGTTTGATTCACGGACAGGTCGCACTCGTGTGGACCGGAGAGCTGAACACCAACCGCATCATTGTCGCCAACAAGCATGCTGTCGAGAGCGACGCGCTGCGCATGACGCTCCAGATGGGTACTCCGGCAGGCCAGAAGCTCTTGGTGAAAGATGTTCCCGATGCTTGTCGCATCGTGAACGATCCCCGCGCCGATTCTATGCGCATCTTTGCGCTCACGAATTGCGTGAAGGATGTGCTCGAGTTCGTGAAGGGCTGCCCGGGCAAGATTGAGGGGGTGAACGTGGCGAACGTCGGACGTTTCGATAAGAGTGATCCAGCTACGAAGGTGAGCCTGAACTCGACCATCATGCTCAACCCTGAGGAGCTTGAGGCGGCGAAGGAGCTTTGTGAACAGGGCATCCCCGTGTTCCACCAGCTCATCCCATCGAATCCCAAGGTGCCACTTAAGGACATGATCGAGAAAGCGATGAAGTAGTCTCTTTGTCCGCATTCCGCGTGCGCTGTGACCCCTCGGTGGCGCTCGCGCGGATGGGGTGAGTTAGAAAGGAAACAGATATGCTTGGTTTGGCCTTTATGGCTTGGCTGACCGTCGTGATTTGCTACGGCGGAAACTGGATTCTCGGCCAATGCATGATCGAGCGCCCCATCGTAGTCGGCCTCGTTGCCGGTATCCTTATGGGCGATATTTCAGCGGGCTGCATTATCGGCGCTTCTCTTGAGGCGATTTTCATGGGCGCCGTCAACATCGGTGGTGCCATCTCTGCTGAGCCCGTTACCGCGACTGCACTTGCCGTTGCGTTTACTGTTGCCGGCGTGGAGCAGAGTGCTGCCATCACCATCGCCGTACCTGTTGGTGTAGTGACCGCATTCCTCTCCATCGCGATGAACAACATCCTGCTCAATTTCTTTGCAGCTCCGTTCGATAAGATGGCGAAGGACGGCAACGAGCGCGGGCTCGCTGTTCAGCATTGGGGCCTGTGGCTCGTCAAGTATGCGGCCTTTGCTTTCATCGCGTTCTTCGGCGTGTATCTCGGCGCCGAACCTGTGTCTCAGATCGTGAACCAGATTCCAGCGAATGTCATGAGTGGCCTCAACGCTGTCGGTTCGCTCTTGCCCGCCGTAGGAATGGCGCTTCTGCTACAGATGCTGTGGAGCACCCAGCTGGCTGTGTACTTCTTCTTGGGCTTTGTGCTGTATGCCTACCTTGGCCTTCCGATGATTGCCATTGCCACCATCGGCGTGATTATTGCTGTTGTTCAAGGTCTGCGCGACAAGGAGATTTCCGATATGGAGCATAAGAGCATCTCTGCCGCTCCCGTCGCCACCGCTGACGTTACGATTTCTGAAGAGGAGGATTTCTTCGCATGAGTAAGCTCACCGCAAATCTTTCCACCGAAGATCGGAAGATGCTAAACAAGATTTTTCTTCGCTCCTTTACCGTATTCGCTTCGTGCGCCGGTGGTTCGGTCAAGCAGGGTGCCGACGGCTGGCTTTATTCGATGATGCCGGCCCTGAACCGCTTCTACAAGGACAATCCCGAGAAGCGCGCCAACGCCATGTCCCGCCATACCACGTGGTACAACATTACCCAGAACGTTGGCACCTTTGCGATGGGCTTGGTCGCTTCGATGGAGAAGGAAAACTCCCAACACGAGGACTTTGATACCGAGTCTATCGACGGTATCAAGGTCTCGCTCATGGGCCCCATGTCGGGTATCGGCGATGCCATTTTCTGGGGATGTCTGCGCGTCATAGCCGCTGGCATCGGTATCAATATGGCCATGACTGGCTCGCCTGCCGGCGCTCTGCTGTTCCTACTTATCTATAACGTACCGTCGATTCTCTGCCGATACTACATGACCTACCTCGGTTATACGCTGGGCACCAACTTCATTTCCCAGATGTATGAGGGTGGCCTCATGAAAATCATCACCAAGGCGACTTCTACGGTGGGTCTTGTGATGATTGGCGCGATGACGGCGGCAAACGTCCACTTCAACACCATCATCTCCTTCCCCGTGGAAGGTTCGGACCCCATTACGCTTCAGAGCTATCTCGATCAGATTTTCATCGGCCTTGTCCCGCTCTGTCTCACCTTGTTTGTGCTGTGGCTCATGCGTAAGAAGAATGTGAATGTCAACATCATCCTCGTTGGCATCATGGTTCTCGCCATCATTCTCGGCCTTATCGGTGTGGTGTAAGCACTGACCATCCGATAGTTCTTGCATCGTGGTGTGCAAATAGCGACGGCCGGCATGTCCATTGTCGGCCGTCACCGTTTCGCGCTGGCGTACACGTGAATCTCGGTGCCCGCGCATCGGGACTGCTGGAAAGGAGGGCGCATATGCGCTATAAGCATTTCAAACGTGCGGATGTGGATGTTTCCGAGCTCGCGGTCGGCACATGGGCGATTGGCGGCGATAACTACGGACCTGTCGATCGCGAGGCATCAATTCGGGCCATTCGCACCATGATTGATAATGGGGTCAATTTGGTGGACACCGCACCATGCTACGGCAACGGATACTCGGAGAAGGTCGTTGGCGAGGCGCTTGCCGGCGGGTATCGAGATAAGGTGCTAATCTCCAGCAAGGTGGGACTCGTCACGAGTGCAAACGGCTATGATCGCGATTCCTCGTTCAAGAACATTATGCGCGAGGTTGAGAGCTCGCTGTATAACCTTAAAACCGACCATATCGATTTCTATTTCGTTCACTGGCCAGATGCTTCGACACCTTTTGCCGAGACCATGAGCGCACTCGAGCTTCTGCGCAAGCAGGGCAAGATTCGCTTCATCGGCGTTTCTAACTTCACGCAGGAGATGATTGAGGAGTGCGAGCAATACGGAACCATTGATGTGCAGCAACCGCCGTTCTCGATGGTTGACCGCACGTTCGTGAATCTTATGAGCTGGGGCGCTTCAAGGGGTATCGATTCCATGACATATGGATCTATGGGTGCCGGCATACTTTCTGGTAGGTACCGCACTGCGCCGGACTTCCCCGAGGGCGACACGCGCCTTACCTTCTACGATTATTTCCGTGAGCCGAAGTTTGCCAAGGTACAGAAGCTTCTGACGGTCATGGACGCGATTGCGGAAACGCATGGCAGGCCAGTTGGTCAGGTCGCACTCAACTGGAGCACGCAGAAGGACTACGTTGGCTGTGCCCTCGTGGGCGTGCGCAGTGACGCGCATGCGCTCGAGAACTGTGCTGCGTACGAATGGTCGTTGACGGATGATGAGATTGCAACGCTTGATGCCACCCTTGATAAGTTGGGGTTGTAGGTGAATATGATGGAAGACTTTGGGAGAACGTACGACGATTCATATGCCGACCTAATCGAGCAGGGCGCAACGAAGGTGATACTGGCTGATGGGTTGGAGCTCGAGCTTCGTCCCATGCCCGATGAGAGCCGTGAGCACGCGCTCGATCCGCGTGTGTTCGAGTTGACGCGCAAACGATTGAGCGGCGAGTTTATAACTCCTTCAGGGATGGACTTTGAAGCCATGCGCAACCGTCCGAACAAGGAGAACCACAACATCGATTCAGGCGATGTGATCGAAGCCGTGGAGACGATGGAGCTCGATGGGCGTAAGGTAGCGCTCTATGTGTTCACGCCTGCGGGGCTCGAGGAGCCCGCTCCCGTGCTTGCGTACTTCCACGGCGGTGGATTCATGGTCGGAAATATCGGCCAGTTCAGACCTGCTTTGCGATATATCGCCGAGCAGGCTGGAGTCGTGGTGGTGTTTCCTGACTACCGCTTGGCCCCCGAGAATAAGTTCCCTGCAGGGGTGAACGATTGTAACGAGACGATTGATTACCTTGCAGAGCATGCCGAGCGCCTGCATATCGACATGAATCGCTTAGGCATTGCGGGCGATTCTGCAGGCGGCAGTCTATGTAACGCCGTGGCCCAGCTTCGAGCTGGAACGGGTACAGTCAAACTTGTAGTCGAAATGTATCCCTGCGTGGACTGCGGTCCCATCCCCGAAGCATGGTCATACGATCTTTATCCCATGCTGCCCGAACAGGAGCGCGAGGCACGCAGTCGTGTAGACCGAATCAAAAGCTCATTCGAAGGGCTCGAGGCAATCTATACAGGGGGTAATCCTTCGGTGACCGATCCGTTAATCTCCGCGGCGTACTGCGATGATCTGTCAGTGTTTCCGAGGACCGTTGTTGTATCGTCAGAGTTTGATTTCCTGCGCTATCAGGATGAGAAGTTTGCCAAGCAACTCGCCGATGCGGGAGTCGATGTTCGGGCGATCAGGTACTTGGGGTGCGATCACGGCTTCTTTGAGGCGTGTGGTGTAATGCCCCAGGCCGAGGACCTTTGCCGTATTATGGCGAAGGAGATTGCCGCCCTGTAGAAAAGCGTTGTGCAATACTGAGTGGGCGTGTGAGGCGGATAAGGATTGGTTGTTTCGTATTGGGCGGCCCAGTCCCCTGGTTTTTTCGAAAGGGAAGTGGCGCCACGAGAGAGGTGGTATCGACGCTAGATCTTTGATGCGTTCGTATGCAATTGCGGGTGCATGCGGTGCGTCGAGAGGTTAATGTCGAACGCGTTCTGATGCCCTCCGCTCGCTCAAAGGGATTTGAGGAATATTGCTTGGCATGCCGCCGAAGTCGGTGGGCGCGCGGGGCGCTTCGTGGCGCTATTTGCAACGGTGCCTAAAACCGGCAAACTAAAGATCATGTGGCGCTCATTGTGGTTTGCACTCCGGAGCAATTGCGAACGTTGTTGGGGCATCGTGCGCTGAGGGCGTTGCACGGATGTGTCCGTGGCGTTCTCGGGCGACTTTGTTCGCGTCGGAGTTTTCGGGCGATATTCGGACAGTCAACACGTTTTCAGGCGACATCTGGACGCTCGGGGGGGCTCGGACAAAAAGTTGGACACCCATAGGTGTCCGGATT